>ERZ650309.424-NODE-424-length-21009-cov-7.024387_pt1 | contig 21009 bp, 35 predicted proteins | sample MGYA00376245_ERZ650309 | MGnify/ENA primary metagenome ERZ650309 (study PRJEB26733, sample SAMN07839294) | wastewater metagenome | biome: urban; feature: wastewater treatment plant; material: waste water | place: USA: North Carolina | collected 2016-04-26 ...
GCTGGTCTGCGGCCTGCTCCAGCTGGTCACGGACCTTCTGCAGCGCCGGGCAGTCCATCTGCAGGTAGCGGCCCATGTCATCATCGGCCTGCGCCAGCGGTGCACCCAGCAGGGACAGGGCCAGCAGCGCGGTGCTCAGGGTGCGGGATCGGGCGTACATGTTCGGCCTCCATTCTGACGGGAGTCACATCAGTCAGCCTTCAGTGTAATGGGTTTGGCCTGGATTTGGCACTCCCCCGAGTTGGGTAGCGCCCCGGCCATCGACTGGCCGGGGGCTTTCATCAAAAAACCAGCCCGAAGGCTGGTTTTTCGCATCACCCGAAAGGGGGCGGGTGATCAGTAGCGGCCAGTCCAGTTCACGGCCACGCCCACATCACCATCAGTGGTGCTGACGCTGCCGCCAATGGCCATCATCGGGCTCAGGAATTTCTTGGCGCGCACTTCGAAGGTGCCGTCGTCGCGCGCATCGACCTGCAAGCCATCGACGCGTCGCCAGCTCTCCGTGCCGGCTTGCCGCCGCCGCTCGCACCACCCGGCGCCGCTGCGGCGGCCACCGGCGCCACAGCGCCCGCAGCGCATCTCACGCTTCGCCTCGGCCCGCCGGGACTTGGACATGACGCCCACCCTGGGCGCACGCCTGGGCCGAGGCGCCGCGGCCTCGGCTGCCAGCGGGCATGTCCTCGCAGTGTGCCCAGGTTCCTGGCAGCGGCTGCACCTGTAGCTGCGCTTCTGCTTGTCCAGGTGTCGCAGGCAGGCCAGCAGCGTGGCCACGATCAAGCGCCGCTGCGGGCTCGTCGCCGTGTGCGGCCACAAGGCGCCTGGGGGGAGCTGCGCCAGCAAGTCGGGCGGCAGCCACCTCCAGCGGCAGCGCTGCCAGCGGGGCACCCGCAGCCGCGCGAGGTGCTGCTCTGTCGTGAGTTGAACACCCACGGGTCACGGCACCAGCCAGGCGCAGGGGGTGCCATCGGGCAGGCAGGGGCGCAGTTCCATCTCTCCGGCGCGCGCCGTTCCCCAGTTGCTGCTGAAGGCGTCGCCGCAGATCTCCCCGATGGCTGGGTCGAGCCCTGGGTATCGACCCATCCACAGCCCGCCCCGCGCCTCGTGGAGCGCGGCGTCAACCGGGCGGTCGCAGTCGGCAACGTTCTGCTCCGCGTTCTCCCGCCCGGCAAGCCGGACAACGCTCAGGTTGTCCGGCTCCCAATCGCCCAAGTAGCCGTTGCCGTCGGGCAGGAGTTCGCCGTCCTGCACCAACGGGTTCCCCCACGGCCCCGGCGTCGACGCGCGATCGAGCCGCAGCACCTCGGCGATCATCTCGTCTGTGACTTGGGTTTCGTCAGCCACCAACTGCCTCCATGTCTACCTAGGTAGTAACACGCCAGTCCGCCCAGATCAACCACATGCGGCGCTACCGTCGCCACCCATGCGCGCGCAGCCACCACACGCCCAAGAGGGCCGCATCCAGCGCGTCGCTCTGCGGGCGCCCGGCGCGCGGCATCACCGGCACCAGCGCCTGTTCGGCGACGCTCAGCGTGCGCAGGTGCAGCTTCTGGTGCTGCTCCTTCGGCAGGCTGCCCTTCCACTGCCGCGGGGTGACGGCGTGTAGTTCGGCTCCCAACGCCGCCGCCCGGTCGAGCGCTGCCGCCGCCACGCCGGCCACCCAAAGCAGTCCCGCGGGGTCCACCCACTCGCCCCGCCGCGGCAGCATCTCGGGCCACTCCACCACCACCGCGCCCGGCTCGCCCAGCGCGTCCACCTCGTCCAGCAGCGCCACCAGCGCCCGCGCCCGGCCCGCGTGGTCCTTCGCAGGCGGCACCCGGCACCAGCGGCACGCCGCGAGCTGGCCGCGCACGAACAGCGCTGCGCCGAGATCAGGCAGGCCAGGGTCCAGCGCGAGCAGGGTCGGCGGTGTCATGAGCAACCCCTCAGATCACGAATGGCACAACCAATCACGTAACCCACCTGCGGCACCACTGCGTTGCCCAGAGCCTTCAGCCGGGTGGGTCTGTTTGCCTGCCCTTGCGCGGTGCGCGAGGCTTCCCAGGAGTGCTGTTCTTCGCCGGGACTTGCGGGCCAACGTCCGTCCAGCCCTCGGGGAAGCCCATGAGCTGCTCTACCCAAGCCGCCGAAAGAGGCCCGGACTGCACGGCTCCGATCTGCTCGCTGAGCGGGCGCGCGTTGCGCTCTAGTGTCTCCTGCGATGCTGCGCCGCTTCTCCAATCGCGGGCCGTCGGTGTAGCCCAACGCGCGGCTTCGCTCGCCAGAACCCGGCCATGCGTCACCCCGTGAGACGGGCAAGGCCAGGCCGACGACAAAGAGCCGGTCCCTCTGGTGAGGGGCGCCGACGGCGGAAGCGGGTATACAGTCCCACCACGCATCATACCCGAGCGCGGCCAGGTCTCCGAGAACGTCTCCCAACCCGCGAGCAAGCAGCGCTGCGACGTTCTCCACGACGACGATGCAGGGTCGTAGCTCGCGAATGATTCTGGCGTACTCCCGCCAGAGGCCAGAACGCTCGCCAGCGAGGCCCGCACCTTTGCCAGCGTAGCTGAGATCCTGGCACGGGAAGCCGCCGCAGATGACATCGACGGGGCTGAGGTTGTGGGCTCCGACGCTGCACACGTCGTCATACCGGGCAGCGTCAGGCCAGTGCTTCGCGAGGATTTTTCGTGCAAAAGGATCCCTCTCAACTTGCCAGATGGTGTGCCCAAGCCCGGCCCATTCCAACCCGAGCTCGAGCCCTCCGATGCCAGCGAACAGGCTACCGATGGTTGCCATCGAACTCCTCGCATCCCTGGTGCCTCTCTGCAAAGTCGGCCAGCGCCCGCGCAAAGGGCGGCAGCACCAGCACCTCACTGCCATCGGCGCGAGCCTCGGTCCGCTGCGCCTGGGGCCACCGCCAGCCAGCCGCCTCCGGGTTGCTCACCCCAGGCAGCGCCCGCGTTGCCCCGCAGCGCAAGCACCTCACCACGTCATCAGCGACGGAAAGAAACTGGCTCATCCGTCCTCCCTGACTTCTCGCGGAAGGTCGAGGTGGCCCCGTGCCAGATAACCTCGACGGTCTTCTTTGGGCAGTAGCGCGCCGCCCCGATGATGAACTCCGCCTCGGTCTCCGGCGCCGCCGCGTTGTACACGTGGTCGCGGTAGACGAAGCACACCATGTCGGCGTCCTGCTCGATGGCGCCCGACTCGCGCAGGTCCGAAGGGATAGGCCGCTTGTCGGTGCGCTTCTCGCAGTCGCGGTTGAGCTGTGCCAACACCACCACCGGGCACGCCAGTTCCTGCGCCAGCTTCTTCAGCCCGCGGGACATCAGCGCCACCTCCTCCTCGCGGCTGCGGCGCCCGCCCACCTCGACAAGCTGCAGGTAGTCGAGGACGATCAGCGCCTTGCCGGGGTAGCGCTGGCGCCAGCGCCTGGCGGCGATCTGGATCTGCGCCCAGCGACGGCTCGTGTCGTCTAGGTAGATCGGCAGGCGGGTGAGCTGCTGCGCGCGCTGGAAGATGCTGGCGAACTCCGCCTGCGTCACGTTGGCCTTGGCGAATTGCTCCGCATCACAGCGCGTCCCCTGGACGATGGCGCGGTCCGTCTGCTCGTCGGCAGTCATCTCCAGGTTGAAGATCAGGCAGGGCGCCTGGCAGTTCATCGCCCAGGTCAGCGCGAGGCTGCTCTTACCCATCTTCGGGCGCCCCGCCAGCACGTACAGCCGCCCGTCCTGCAGCCCGTTGATGGCCTCGTCAATGCCTGCGATTCCCGTCGGAAGCCCCTTCAGCGCCGTCTGCAGGCTCCGAAACGCCTGCCGCCGCTCCGCAAAGGCCGTCATCCGGGCCGTGACCATCTTCCCCATGGGCTGCGCCTCGCCCGCGCCCGTCAGCACCGTGCCCTCGGCCATGATGCGCTGCACCTCGCTGATGTACTCCTCGTCGTCCCCCGGTTCGCGGTCGGTCAGCGCCTGTAGCCGCGCCAGGGTCTGGCGCATCCGGCGTCGCAGCGCGTGCGAGCGCACGATCGCGGCGTAGTGCGGCAGCGCGTCCAGTACGCCTGCCCGGTCTATCATCTGGAGCCACGCCGCCTCGCCGTTGGCCAGGATGGGCACGTTCCAGTGCCGCGCCCGTTCGAGCTGCGCCTGCAGCGTGATGGGGTCGATGGGCTGACCCGCCGCGTCCAGATCCAGCGCCGCCTGCACCGTCACCGCGCAGACCGGGTGATGCATGTCCCCAGGGGCGATGTCCAACAGGGCCAGCGCCCGCCGCCCGTACAGCATCACCTGCCCCGTCACCGCGCGTTCTGCCGCGAGAAGGCTGGTGCTCAAGTCACCTCCGCTGCCGCGAGTTCAGCGACGTTCCTCGCCATCTGCGCCTTGCAGCGCTCCACTTCGGCCATCACCCGCTCCTCCTCCTCCAGCATCTCGGGCGTTGGGTTCTTCCACGCCTCCGCCAGCGCCACCTGCTGCCGCCGGCGCTCCTCCATCTCGCGCCGCCAGTCCTCGGCGCTCTGGCAGTCGTGGTAGCCGATGGTCTTGGGGTCGCGGACAGACACGCTCGGGTCGTGGCCCCCGGTGGTCTCCTTCCATGCCCGCGCCTGCGCCAGCATCGTCCCCAGCGACTTCGCCACCGTCTGAATAGGGATCTTGTAGGGGCTCTCCTCGGTCCCGCCGCCGAGCCGCCACCAGCCGCCCTTGCCGCCATCGCCCCACTTGAGCCAGCGGCATAGCAGGTCGAGGTCTTCCTGCTCCACCTGCTCGTGGTGCAGCATGCTGCTCAGCTGGCTAGGATTCCTGATGCGTGGATCGGCGAACGCCCCACCGCCCATCCGCTGGCCCTTGGGTGGGTCGAAGCTGATCCGCTTGGTGGCCTGGATGGCGTCCAGGAACGCCTGCATGGGAACCACGGCAGGGGGCCTGGGAGGCTCCACAGGCTGCGTTGGGGGTGCGGCCCGGGTCTCCGCACCTGCGCTGGCCTTTGGGGGGCCTTCCTGGGCTTCCTGCTTGCTGGCTGGCAGGGTGACACCCTTCTGCCCAACTGGTTCAACCTCTTGCGGTCGAGCCTGCCTTGGGGGGTAGGGGGGATCTTCTTGTTCTTGCTCTTGTTCATGCTCTTGGATCGCCATAGCCTTTGGCGAAGCCTTCCCGGAAGCCTTGGGCGAAGCCTTGCGGGTAGGCTTGGCGGAAGGGTTAGCCACTTCCTCCCATGCCTCACTCAGCGACGGCGAACGCTCGCGAAAAAACGCCCCAAAGTTGGCCTTGGCGCGCTCCAGCAGGGGGCATTCAGGCAGTTCGCGGAGCCAGGTACCCCACCCGCGAATCACGTTTGGTGATTCGGGGATGTTGTGCGCGAGGGCCTTCGGGATGTAGACCAGCCCGGCCTCCCAATCAGCTTCCGCCATCCCTTGCTGAAAGACTTCCCGAAAGGCTTCCAGCAAGGCTTCCTTGGTCCAGCCCAGGTCATCGGCAATCCCACCTGGCCGGGCGCGGATGAGGCCGGGGACGCTGCTGCTGCAGGGGCAGGTCAGCAGCCAGATGAACAAGGTCTGGGCGTTGGCGGGCGCCGCGGACAGGCGCCTGAACTTGGCGTCCGACCACATGCGCGGATCGATCTTGCGGTAGCGCGCCATCAGCCGCCGCCCTTCTTCGCGGGCTTGACGCCAAGGGCCTCATCAAGACCCACGAGGTCCAGGCGGCGAATGCCGATCTCCAGAGCGACGCGCAGCAGCGTGCTCTTGGTCATGTGGGGGTAGCGCTCGCGCACCGCATCGAAGCGCTCGCGGACTTCGGGAGCGACGCGAGCACCCAGGATCTGCGTGTATTCCTTCATGGGCCGTTTGTACCCCAATGCCAAGCAATGTCAAGTTGACGTGATTGGTATGTTAACATCCTAATAGTCCCGTCCCAACCGAAGCCGGGCGTTCATCGCGCGCCCAGTAGGTCAAGCTGAGCGGGAGGCGCGGGGCGCAGGCAGGCGGGCGAGCACCACAGCCGCTCGCGGTGCTTGTTCAGGTTGCCGGCGACGTTGCCGTAGCCCCCGTTCGCTTTCCACTCCACCGTCTCCCAGCCAGGCGGCGGGGCGAAGTGGCCCTCGTAGCCGCACAGGATGATGCGCAGCCGCGGGTCTGCGCCCTTCTCGACGGCCCAGGCGGCGGTCTCGCGAAAGACCTCGTTGCCCTCTGCGTACAGGTCCGCGTGGCCATCGTAGGGCGGGTCCAGCAGGATGCCCGTCACCCCGTTGCCCAGGATGACGCTATCGCCGGTGACACGCTTCCAGTCGCCGCAGCAGACCCGCACCCTGCGCAGGCGGTGCTGCAGGGCGGCGAACCATGCGTGGATGCCTGATGCCTGAGCCATGCCCTCCCCGTGCACGCCGCTGAGCGATGAGACACCAACGCCATTTAGGCCAACCTTGGGCATCTTGTTAGGCACCTTGGCGCCGTGGATGCCCTGCCCGCCAAGGCCGTTGCAGCGCGGGGCCTGCAGAGTCAAGGCCTTGTCATCGCACCACCCGCTGCCGATCCACTGCGACAGCCCCCAGACCCACCAGCCCGCCTTGGGGTCGCACCAGTCGGGGTCGGCCATGCACGCCGCCCTGATCTCGGGCTTGCGCCGCACCAGCCACAGGTGCCGCGCGTGCAGGTCGGCCTCGTTGACCGGCCAGTCGGCATGCGTGGCCACCTCGTCAGGCGCCTGCTGCACTGCGCGCCAGAAGTTCGCCAGCAGCGCGTCAGCGTCGTTGACCGTCTCAATGCGGGGCTCGCTGGGGCGCGCGAGCAGCACCGCGGCGCTGCCCATAAACGGATCTACAAAATTCGCGACATCGCCAAGCCGGTCCCAAATCAGCGCCGCAGCGCGCCTTTTCCCTCCAAACCAAGGGAAAGGAGCTCTCAGTTGCTCACCTGTGATTGACATGGGCTTAGTTAGCTCCTACAATGGGCTTGCCGCCGAACCAGGGATAGGGGCTACGTAAGTCGCTCATCGCCCCAGCCAGATCTGCCGGGCGCGCTCGCCAGAGAGGCCCAGCCGCTCGCCGATGGCCCGCCACTTGACGCCCGCCGCCCGCAGGTCGCCGATCTGCCGCAGCCGCTGCTGCCGGAGGCCCAGCCGCGCCGCAGCAGCTTCCTCGCGCCGCTGGGTGGTCTGGGCCTTGCGCTGCTCGGCCACGCGCTGCCGCTCAGCCGCCAGCACGTCAAAACCCACCGCGCGGCACCATCTGATGATCGTGGTCCTCGTGACCTTGGCGGCCTTGGCCACCTTGGCGATCGGCTCGCCGTCCTTCGCCCAGGCCACCGCCCAGGCGCGCTTCGCTGGAAGTTCAGCCATGGAGGCAACGTGGCACACCCGCGCGCCCCAGGCAAGATGACTGCGAGATAACTGCCCATCACCGTAAGAGCGTGGTACGGATGGCCATGCCGGACCATGCGCAACCTGTGAGGCCAGATCGCTTGACACATCTAACCTACCTAGCTAGTATCTAAGCATCGGAGGGCCGATGATCAACGAGACAACGCTAGGCGCGGCGCTGGATGCGCTTGCGTCTCTGGGGCGCACCGCAACCTGTGCGGTGGACGTGAACGAAGACGAGCTGCTGCGGGTCGGCAGCGGGACCACGATCAAGCAACTGGAGCCGGGCGAGCCGGGGCCGGTGCTGCTCCAGCAGGTGGTCTACCGCAAGGCCGACGCGGTGCTGGTGCTGCAGCACCGGCGGCTGGCGGACGCGCTGGACATCCGCGACCTCGCCAACGGGCCGCTGACGGTGCTGCTGGCGAATCTCCTGGGCGAGGTGTCGCACCAGCCCATCGCCGCGGACCACGCGCGGCAGGCGGTGATGGCTGCGGAGCGGGGCGACCTGTACGCCTGCGCGGCGCACCTGTCGCAGGTCGAGACCATCTGCCTGCGGCAGCGGGTGTGCCTGAGCGCATGCCGCCACCAGCTGCGCACGACCGCGGCGCGGCCCTACCTGGACGTGCTGGACGTGCTGCGGGTGACGGCGGGCCGCGAGGTGCTCTGGCGCGCGGCGGAGCGGGGGCCGGATGCGCTGCATGGGGAACTGCTAGTGCAGAGGTTGGCGGCGGACCACCCGCTGCGCGTTGCGCTGGCTGCGATGGATGCGCCGCGCGAGTGCCCCGTGGTGGGCGGCCCCTGCGACCCGCGGCTGGAGCGCGCCGCTTGCTGCGAGGTGCTGCAGTGAATGGGCTGACTGAGGGTTTTGCGCCCCGCCGCATCGAGGATGTGCCGCGGGCGAAGGGCCAGAAGGCGTGGATGCAGACGCTGGCGGCGCTGTTCCCCGGCGCCCCGGTGGTGGGCATCCACACCAGCAAGAGCGTGGCGATGCCGATCGTCAACCCCGCGCCGGGTGTCTACGTGGGTGATAACCACTACTTTGCGCTGGTCTGCGCGCCGCGCGCCGTGCTGCGCTTGCTGCCCGAGACCGCGCACCGCAGCCCGCTGGTGCGGCGGCGGCTGGCCCGCGTCTGGGGGCGCCCCGGCATGCGCGTGGCGCGCGAGGTGCGGTGCGTGTACGACGTGGTGACGCCGCTTGCCGATGGCGTGGTCTGGGATCCTTCTTTCGGCTGGGCTGCCGACAAGGGAGAGGTGTTGATCCGCTGCAACCGGGAGTCTCTTGGCGCGTTGGCACACATCCTCAAGGCGGTGCTGCAGTGAGGGCGTGGCTGCGGTGGTTGGCGGGCGATGTCGCCCCGGCGGCGGCGGTTCTGCTGCTGCTGGTCCCGGCGTCGTCGTGGATACTGCTGCGCCAGTGGCGCATGCCGGTCGATACCGCCGAGACGTGCCGCGCGAAGGCGTTGGAGAACGCGGCGGCGGACGTGGCGAAGTGGGCAGGGTCCGAGGAGGACCGCGCGCAGGCGCGTTGGCTGGCCGAAGCGCGGGCGCGGTACCAGCGGGTCCATCGCGAGGGCTGCCGCCTGGACGCGCCGACCGATGGCGGGGTGCGCTGATGGCTACGCTAAAGCTGGAGGAGGCGCGGACGCGCTGGGCAGCCGGGCCGCTGGGCGTGGCCAAGGCGCCGCCGAAGTGTGCTCTGTGCAAGCGGGAGCGCGGCGACCACCAGGCGAAGACCCTCTGCTGCCCGCTGGGACAGCGTCACCGCACCCTGGGGTTCACCACGTTCGACCCGGACCAGAGCTACACCGAGAAGGCCCCCCGCAAGCCCGCTACGCCCCGCAAGGCGCGCGGCAAGGGCAAGGCGACCGATGGCGGGGTGCGCTGATGGCTACGCTAAAGCTGCTTGTCGTCTCGGACGACGGCGCAAAGTTCAACTCCGCTGGACCGACGACTGACCGGCTGGCCTTCGGGGTCTACACGCTGGCGGCGCGGGGCGACAAGAACCAGCCGCGCCCCGGCGATGACCCGCACGCAGTGTTCGACCGGGCCTGCTACGTCTTCCTGGAGGCCGCTGGGCTGTATCATCAGGCCCTGCGGAGCCGCAAGTGAGCCTCTCCATGCGGCTGCTGGGGATGCTCGGCATCGCGCCCGGCGAGCAGCTGCGCGATGCCCGCAACGCGCTCGCCATTTGCGAGGATGCGCTGGCCATCACCCGGCGCGAGGTGGCGAAGCTGCGCGCCAGGGTCCCGGCGGCTCTGCTGGCGGTAGGGCTGGCGTTGTCTGCCTGCGGCGGCGACTGCCGCGACACCGGGTGCCCCGCCGGGCAGGAGTGCCTGCCGCCCGAGGAAGGTGGACCGTGGGTCTGCGGGCCGGAGCGCAAGCCGTGAACCTGCCGCCCGTCCATGCTCTTGTCGAGGTCTACCACACCGAGGCTGAGTGGCAAGCGGCTCGGCGCCGCGCCGCCCGCATCAGCGCCACGACCGCGGCGACGGTGCTGGGCCTGAGCCCCTGGGCGACGCCGTGGGATGCGTGGGAGGAGGCGCAGGGCAGGGCACCGGAGCGCACCGCGAAGCCCTGGCAGGAGCGCGGGCAGCGGCTGGAGCGGCGCACGCTGGCGGAGTACGGCCAGACGCTGCACGTGAGCGCCCCCGGCGACATCTGGGGCGGGCGCTGGGTGTTGCTGGCGGACGGCTGGCGGGTGCAGAGCCCCGACGCCTTTGCGTGGGACGGCGAGCGATGGGGCCAGGTGGATGCCAAGGTCTACACGCAGCCGGTCTGGGGTGAGGGCGTGGTGACGGAGTGGGGGCCGGGCGCCGAGGAGATCATCCCGCTGTACTGCGCGGTGCAGGGCTACTGGCAGCTCGCGGTGAGCGGCCTGCCCTGGGTGGACTTCGCTGTCAAGCAGGGGGCGCTGGTGCGGGGGCGGGCGCTGTTCCCCGATGGCGTGCAGGTGGTGCGTCTGTGCCGGGATGAGGCGATGCAGCGGGCGCTGGTGGACGCGGTGGGCGAGTGGCGCGAGCGGCACCTGCTGCGGGGCCTGCCGCCCGAGGTGGACGCGACCCCGGCCTGCGGGCGCTACCTGGCACAGCGTTTCGCAGGTGGCCCCCGGCGGCTGGCGACTGCCCAGGAGGCGTCGTGGGCGGCGCGGCTGGCCTACGCGCGGGCGCTAGGCAAGTGGGCGGCGCAGCAGGAGGCGCTGGCCGAGGCGTACCTGCTGGCGAGCGGGGCGGACGCCGACGCGCTGGAGACCCCGGCGGGGGTGGTGCGCTTCCGGCGCGTGGAGGAGCAGCGGGTGGCCGAGCACGTCGTCAAGGCGCACGTCAGGCCCGCCCGCATGGAAGTGGTGACGAAGGACCTAGAGGCCGCGTGGACCGCGGCGATTGAACAGCAGCCGGTGCTACCGGCGAAGGAGCAAGGATGACCCCGACCCCGACCGCGATGCGCCGCATGGCGCGCTGCAACGACTACTACGGCACCGGAGTGATCCGCGTGCTGCGCCCTGACCTGCCGCTGGTGGCCGACAAGGCGAGCGAGACGATCCGCACCCAGCGCGAGACCCGCCGCTGCGGCTGCGCGGTGGGCCACGGCGACCTGCGCGCCCGCACCATCGGCACCGGCGCCCGCAAGGGCAAGAACATCAAGACCAAGGAGGGCAACTAGATGGAGACCCTACCCGCGACCATCACCGATCAGACCGCGCTGGCGCAGCCGAGCGCCCTGCAGAACGCCGTCGGCGACGCCCTGGGCGCGCAGGTCGAGGCGCAGGTCAAGGCGCGCTACGCCCTGGCCATCCGCAACCCGCGCAACTTGGACCTTGTGCGCCAGAAGGTGCTGCGCGACTGTGACCGCCCCCGGTTCGCCGAGGTGGCGCGCTACAAGAAGCCGCAGGGCAAGCGCAAGAACGAGCGCACCGGCAAGTGGGAGGAGGCGTTTATCGAGGGGCCGTCTATCCGCTTTGCCGAGGCGGCTATGCGCGCCTACGGCAACATCGCCTACGAGGCGACGGTGGTCTTCGACGACGACAAGCAGCGCATGGTGCGCGTGCAGGTGATGGACCTGGAGGCCAACCTGACGGCCAGCCAGGACGTGGTGGTGCGCAAGAGCGTCGAGCGCCGCGACGGCAAGGGCCGCGAGGTGCTGGGCCAGCGCAAGAACAGCTACGGCGACACCGTGTTTGTGGTCGAGGCGACCGACGACGAGGTGATGGTCAAGCAGGCGGCGCTGGTGAGCAAGGCGCTGCGCACCTGCGCGCTGCGGCTCATCCCTGGCGACATCGTGGAGGAGGCGATGGACCGGGTGCAGGAGACGCAGGCCCGCGCCGACAAGACCGACCCGGACGCTGCCCGTAAGCGCCTGCTGGACTGGTTCGCGGCGCAGGGGGTGATGCCTGACGCGCTGGTGGAGTACCTGGGCCACGACCTGATGCCCGGCGACTTCAAGCACCTGCGCGAGGTGGCGCAGGCGATCAAGGACGGTGAGACGACCTGGGCCGAGCTGACGCGCCGCGAGCGCGAGGACGCCGCCCCGGCGCAGACCGCTGACCCGCTGACGGCGCTGAAGGCCAAGGGGGCGACGAAGTGAGTCTTGGCCCTAAGGACTACGTTACCTCCGGCATGAGTAGGAGCGCGATCAAGCGCTGGTACCGTCGTTGTGCCATAACGTCGAACGACAACGGGGTTGCGGGCCTGGTTGTCAAGCCGAAGTTGCGGCGACACATGTTGGCGATCTTCAATGCGTTGGCCAAGACCGGAGCGCTGTCGGAACGCGACCGCGAGCGTTACGCAGCGCTGCGCCCCCGCGCCGCGGGAGGCGAGCAGTAGTTCACAGCGCTGCGCCTAGGTGCCACGGCGGGTGCGACCCCGCGCAGCGCGTTGGAGGTGGTCATGACCATGACCCTGTTTCTTGAAGTGAAGACCGTGGGCGACGACGAGTGCGGGCTGCCGCACATCCGCCTGGAGAACGACCAGCAGGAGATCGTGAACGCCGCCGGGCTGCCGGTGGCTGCGGTGCGGACGTGGGGCCGGGCGCTGGGGCGCAAGGTGAAGGTGACGTTTGAGACGGTGGAGGCGGAGGCGTGAGCATCATCACCCTCTCCAATCAGGAGCTGGTGCTACTGCGTGCGATCGCCAAGGGGTCCACCCTGGTGCAGGCGGCGCGTTTCCTGCGGCGGAAGCCTGCGACGCTGCAGCCGGTGCTGGGCGACCTAGTGGCGAAGCAACTCCTGTGCCGGGCGGACGATGGGCAGCCGGCGACGCCGACCCGCGCGGGGCTGTACGTGCTGCGGGTGGAGCGGCAGGAGCTGCTGGAGTTCGGCGCGCGGCGCCGCTGGGCTGCGGACGGTCGGCCTGCGCCGCTGGCGATCTGGTTCGCGCGCCGGCTGAACGGCCAGCGGCATTGCGCCCGGTGTCGCGACTGGCACGGGACGAGCTACGCCTGCGAGTCCCGCGCCGCCGCTGCGTGACTAGCGCCGCTAGTGCTGCTAGGGTTGCTAGCCTACAATAGGCGACAGCCCAATGAAGCGATCGAAGAACCTCCCGCCAAAAGTACAAAAACCGCAGTCATCGCAACAACCTGCGGCGCACGGCCCTCCCAGCGAGGAGAGCGGCCTAGTGGCGCACAACCACCAGATCTTTGAGACGCAGGTGCAGGTGCTGCAGCACCTGCTCGTGGCGCACATGGCCAAGACTGGCAAGCTCATGAGCTACGCGGCCTTCCTGCGAGAGGTGATCTACCCAACGGCGATCGATGCGCTTCTCAACCCCAAGGGGTAAAGCATTGCCCAGGTGGTCATAACCCGCCACTTTTCGCTAGCACGCCTAGCACTGCTAGTGGTACTAGTTGCATCCAAGCCGAACAGCCGCACATCGGCGGCGATGGAGGAACTATGTCCAAGCAGCACAGGGGGGGTGCGGGGGTGGTATTTTGCCGGACAACGGTCTGGCTGGTGGGGGGCAAGCAGGTGCCCGTGGTGGAGCAGATTGAGCAGGCGCAGCCAGGGAGCCCCTGTTACGTAGCGGCCTGGGCGGGACGCGGGCGGGGTCGCTACCGCATCACGGACGACGACACCCCCAACCTGCTAACCGCCGTCGCTGTGGTTGAGGTGGCTTGGGCGCAGCACAGGCTACCTTGACTCTCAATGCCAACCTAGCTAGGTTGGAGCGATGACGAAGCCCTGTATTTTCAATGCCCCCGCAGACGCGCTGGAGGTGCTCGACGAGTACGTGGACCTGCGTCGCGAGGTGGACGGTCTGGCGCAGGCGGAGTTCAGTCGCCAGCGGATCTTGGTGGCGCTGGTGAACGCCGAGGCGGAGCGCCTGCGACCCGAAGTGGCGCGGCTGCGCAAGGAGGCTGCGAAGCGGCGCGCGGCTGCGAAGCGGCGCGGCGAGGTGGTGCCGAACCGCGGGGGGCTGGCGAAGGATCGGGTAGAGGCGGCGCTGAAGGCGGCGGCGAAGGAGCGGGCCGCGGGGCGCACCGGCAAGACCCACGTGCAGATCGGGGAGGAGGAGGGCGTGACCCCGGCCTATGTGAGCCGCATCGCTGCGCGGCTGGGCATCTTCGTGCGCCCGCGCCGAACTTGACAAGCTAGGTAGGTGTGGTTTACTCCGCCCAAAAGGAGCGGAGATGCCCCAAGACTTGCACTACTACGATGTGCTGAACGTAGCGCCCGACGCCGACGCCGACGCGATCCGCGAGGCGTTCCAGGCGGCGGCGCTGACGAGCCACCCTGACCTCGCCCCCGGCGCCGACCCCGCGGCCTGGGCCGACATCGCCCAGGCGCACCGGGTCCTGAGCGACCCGAAGCTGCGCGCCAAGTACGACGCCGAGGGCCGCGAGGCGGTGGAGTGGCCCTACCCGTGGACCCGCGAGGCTGCCGCCAAGTGGAAGGAGACCCACGGCGAGGTGCTGTTCAAGAGCTACCGCACCAGCTTGCGGCCTGGCGCCGCGCGCGAGTGGCTGGCCTTCCGCAAGCCCGAGGAACGCGAGGTCAGCCGCTGGCAGAAGATGCAGGCGGAGCGCAAGGGGGCGGAGGCGATGGCCTACCTGTTCCAGCAGTGCCTGCTCCACCCCAGCGACAAGAACGGAGTCCTGAAGCGCCTGCCGCTGGCCCCCGGCGACTTCTTCATGCAGATCAGGGGGCTGCTCGGCGAGAGCGACGAGGACTTTCGCAGCCTCTGAAGCGCTGTTCCGGCGCGGGCTGCACGACCTGCGCACCGCGGAGAGCTGCGCCAGCGCGTGGCTTCAGCGGGCGCTGCGGCGGGCGCTGGCGCACCAGGGCGTGGGCGACTACCCGCTGGGTGACCCCGAGGCGACGGCGGGGGGGATGATCTTGCTACAGGGGCTGCTGCACGGCGCCCCGCGGGAGGGATGATGAACAACTGCCAGAACTGCGGCCACCCGTGGTGGCAGCACAAATGGGACGGGACGATAGGCAGGCCGTCGCGCTGCCACGCCGTGGAGGCGCGCGGCATGACCTTAGCGACCTGCAATTGCGCCGCCCAGCGCATGGTGACGGTCTACGACGCCGAGGATGAGCATCCGCCAGTGCGCGTGCCTGCGGACGAAGTGCCCGCCGAGGCGCGGCTGGTCGAGACCCATATCGGGGCGCCGAGCCCCAAGGAGACCCTGTGAAGCTGAAGCACGACAACCTGATCCTGACGGCGGGGCGGCTGGGCACCATCCAGTTGCCGATGGGCAAGCCCATCGTCGTCGCGTCGTTTATCAACGGCCAGCAGGCGGCGGGCCAGTTCGAGGTCAGCGACAAGGTGGCCGAGCGCCTGTACAGTCTGCGGGGCCAGGACCTGCTACTGGTGGTGTCGCAGCAGCCGCGCGCAGCCGGTCAGCCGCAGGCGGCGCTGGTGGCTGCGGTGCCGCTGACGGAGGCGCTGGGGGCCCTGCAGCGGACCTTCGGCGACCTGTGCGACCTGGTGGAGGATGAGCCCGCGCCCGCGCCAGTGACGGCGCAGGCCAAGGAGCCTGCGGCCCTCGCGGCGACGATCGAGAACCCGGGCAAGGCCGTTGCCAGCGACATCAAGGGCAAAGGGAAGGGTTGATGACGACCGGCGACTTGAGAAAGCTCATCTTGGAGAAGACCTTCGTCCGAGAGGACTGCGCTGGCTGGATCAACCGGCTGGGCATCCTCGCCGCTGACACTGGCATGCGCATGTACGCGATCTCGTGGGGCTCATCTCCTGAGCGAATCGTGATGGAGATGGCAGACCAGATTCTCAACGGAGCCACCAAGCCCGCTGCTCTGTTTGCGCTGTTGGACGAGCCGGTGGCTGAAGTGGTTCGAGGCGGCCCGTCGCGCTGATGCGCGTGCGCCCGCTGCTGGTGGATGAGGGCGACGGGTGGGCGCTGTACGAGCCCGCGGCGGCGGCTGGCGGCTGGCGCCTGCTCTTGCGCGGCCTGCGGGTGCTGGTAGGATGACTCAGGGGCGTAGTTCAACGGTAGAATGGTGGGCTCCAAACCCACAGACGCAGGTTCAACACCTGCCGCCCCTGCTAGTAGGATAGGTGAGCGATGAAGCCAAGGAATCCCGATCGCTTCCTCCCGTCAAACGACCTCGTGTGGGTGGTGTACCTGAACCGCCAGCGAGAGGTGCGCGGCGTCATCGAGGGCCGGGCGACCGCCGAAGAGGTAGCGCGCCGCCTGTGGCCTGACATTGACTTGCACGCGGGTTGGAGCAGCTTGGGTACGAGCGCGCTGGCGTGGGTGCGCGACCGGCTGGAGCACGAGGCGCGGTCATGCCAGCGAGGCGGCGCTGGGCGGTTGCTCAAGGCTGGCGAGGACTACGTGGGCCACCGGCCCGATGGCGCGGTGCCACACTGGCTGGCTGAGTGACCTTCTACACTGGGTCTTCAAGGACCCGCGAGGGGATCGCGCCCGCATCGAGGGGCTTGGGCAGCCTCTCAGCGCCGGGGCAGCGCAGGGCCAAGTCACCACTGGGGCTCTAGGATAGGCAGGCGAAGGCTCTCCGCTACGCCGTCGCCCCACTTGAGCCCTGCGGCCCCCCACGGCCCGGCGTCGGGCGCCCAGACCCAGCCACCCGTGCCCATCTGGAACACCGCTTCTACCGGCGACGAGTGCCCGCTGCGGAACTGGCGCACCAGCCGCACCATGCGGGCCACCTCGGTGGGGTCCATGTCCTTCCAGCCCCAGCACAGGTTTGCGTCGCCCCAGTTCTCGCCGCCGCCCCAGGTCCAGCGGGTGGCGCTCTCGAAGCTGTGGGGCTGGCGCACGAGGACCCAGAAGGCCGACCAGCGCCCGCCGCCGCCGTCCGCCCCGCTGTAGGCGTCGGCCACCGGCCCGTACTTGTCCGCGGAGGTGCCCCACTCGTGCTGCCGCCAGACGGTCACGCTGGACCAGCCGAGCCAGCCGAAGGTGGTCTGGTGGACGCCCCGGGTGCCGGCGCTCTGCCACAGGGGCCAGGCGCCGACCAGCCGCGCGCGGTACACGTCGTCTGAGTCGCCCGGAACGCGCTCGATGCCGCCGCGGTTGGCGCTGTGGTAGGCCAGCGAGTCGGCGGGCGCCACGGTGACGCTGTGGCACTTGGCTGCGTCGCGGGCGTAGGTGGCGAGGGTGTCGAGCGGGGCGGCGGTGGTCTGCCACCAGCGCGAGCCCCAGAAGCCCTGCAGCCAGGGCGGCGCGGTCTGGGTGAGGCTTTGGACGTAGCCGAGCATCAGCTACCCTGCGCGACGGGCTGGTAGGTGAGGGCGCTGGCAAGGGCGGCCACGCGGTCCCACGGCACAGCCACGTCGTCGGTCAGCGCCAGCTTGACGTTGCGCACCCCGGCGACGCCCTCGCAGGCGGCGTACAGGTCGCCGAGGTAGACGGTCTGCCCGATCTGGCGCCCGGCCTGGTAGGCGGCGAGGGCGGCGTTGACCGCGCTTGTGATGGCTGACTCGGTGCTGCCGCTGTAGTAGTAGACCACCCCGCCGACGGTGATGGGCTGGTTGCTGGCGCTGGCGACAACGCACTTGGCCGTCTCGGGGATCTTACCGCCGAGGTAGACGCCCGCGGCGCCGGTGATGTTCTCCTGCGCGGCGTCCACGGTGCCCGAGGGCAGCGCCCCGCTGGCACCGGCGATCAGCACGTCCACCCGGCCCGGATCGTCGGGGTACAGGGCGGTGTACACCGCGACCTTGGTGATGCTGGAGTCCGCCGACCGCGCCCAGTACTCGTAGGCGCTCTGGGGGGTGCCGGTGGACACGGCGCCGGTGGCTCCGCCGGCAGCTCGCGTGCCCCACTTGGCTGGCAGGCGCTTGACGAGGTTGGCGTCGGACTCCGCATCGGCGCCAACCTGGGCGTTGACACCATCGATCCAGGTGCCGCTGCCGAGGTCCACGTTGTTGCAAGTCAGGCCCGGCTGGGGGGTGAGGATGGTGCGGATGGCCCCCACGACGACGTTGTAGGCGGCGCCGGGGCTGGTGGCGACGACGCGCGCCGACACGCTGCCCGCGGCTGGCACGGTGACGCTGCTGGGGTTGGTGTAGCGCAGGTCGCTAGAGGCCGGGCCGGTGGCGACAATGAGGGTGCCCGCTGGGTAGGTGTACGGGCCGAATCCCGCCGCGGTGGTCAGCAGCACGTAGCCGCTGGTGGTAAGCGCGGGCAGCCGGTCCTCGTCGTACTGGCTCTGCGCCAAGAGGTCCAGCCAGGGCGAGGTGCCGCCCGGCGGCGCAAGGTTCGGCGCGGTGGAGATGAAGGCGCCCTGCGCGACGTTGGCGACGAGCTGGTTGTTGTCGGCGACGCCGAGCGCCGCCTGCTGGAGCAGGGTGGCGTAGACCCCGCCGGGCTGCCACGCGATGGTGGTGGTGGGGAAGTCCAGCGAGGCGGCGTCCGCCAGCATCACGCTGAACCACTGCGCCTGTGTGAGGGGCGCTACCAGCGTCGCGAGAGGGGTCACAGCCATGGTCGACAGAATGTCACGTTAGGTGCTCATCGGCAAGGTGGGCAGGTCAACGCCTACCGCCACGCTCCAGTAGCCCAAGTGCAGCGCCAGCATCAGGCGCCGCCGCGCACCGCTCTTGTGGACCCACACCGCCGCCCCAAGCTCAAAGACCACGCCATCGTCGCGCTGTCCGTGCCGAAACGCCACGAGGCGCGGCCTGCCCCAGGACCTTGTCACGCCGTCACCGACAGCACGCGCAGGTAGTCGATGGCGAGCAGGGTCAGGGTGAAGGGGCCGAGCGCCGTGGTGCCGTAGACGGCGATGCGCATGGTCCCGTCGGTGCTGGCGTTGACGGTGGTGGCCACGTCGTCCACCCGCTCATCCTGCAGCGCCTGCGCCCGGATGTTCTGTTTCAGTGCCATCACGAGGCCCGCGGTGACGGTCTGGTTGGGGGTCTCCCGCAGGTCCACGCCGTAGGTGGGGTCGGTCCACAGCCCGCCGGGGGGGCACTGGAGCCGCCGCGCCACGGCCTGCGCCACGACCAGCGCGCTCTGGCCGGGCAGCATCTGGCCGGTGGGGTCGAGGTCAAGAAAGCCATCGGCGCCGGTGGCCATGTTGATGTCGCTGCCGAAGTCCGCCATGGTGGGAGGATAGACCCCCAGCGCTGCGGCGGCAAGCTTGACGTTGGGCAAGGACTGACTATCCTACCTAGGTCCGAACGGACGGAGGGAACATGAGCACCATCAAGGACAGCATCACCGCGGCGCAGGCCGCGATCGCCGACACCCAGAACAAGATCGCCGAGATCGAGGCGCTGAAGGCCGACACCGCCAAGGACCCCGCCGACCAGACCGCCGAGGATGCGGAGCTGGCGGCCCTGCGCGCCGCCAAGGTGACGACCGCCAAGGCGGAGCTGCAGACCGCCGTCAGCCACCTGAGCGACGCCATCAACGGCGACTGGACCCTGGCCGCGCCCATCCCGGCCCCCGCGCCGCAGCCCGAGGCCCCGCCCGCCCCGGTCGAGCCCCAGCCGGAGCAGCCCGCCGCGCCGGTGGCCTAGCCGTGAGCGAACGCTGGCTGCAACTGGGGATGCTGCTGGGGTGGGTCTTCCTGTCCCCGGTGTTCGCCGCGGTGGATGCCGCCGAGCGCCTGCTGGGCAAGGTGACGCGGCACTTTCGCGCCTAGCCCACCACCAGATACTTCAGCGTCTTGGTCCCCGGTGAGGGCACGCTGCTAACGCTTACGACCAGCGTGCGGCCCGTCACCGTCTCAGACACCCCCGTCAGCCCCCCATCGCTCAGCCGGGCCACCTGCGGCGCGCTGGCGTAGTCCTTTGCCAGCACCACTTGCGCCAGCGTCCCGATCGCCCCCGTGACCACCACGACCTCCAGGCTGAACAGCACCCCGCCGCCGGAACAGGTGGCCGTCCCGCCGCCGAGGGCGGTGCCTGGGGTGGCGCTGGGCACGCCGCCCGCCTGGCCGAGGAACAGCGGCGCCACGGTGCCAGTGGTCTGCACAAGCGGCGCGTCCACGTCCACGCGGGACACGCTGCCCAGGATGTGCGCCACGTAGGGGTCGTCTGGGCGCCCGCCTGCGTAGCCCACGAGGCACTGCGAGCCCACCACGGGCTGCGGGGCGACGCCACCCCAGGGCGGCGCGTAGGGGATGCGGGTGTACTCGGGCAGCCGGGGGTCGCTCGGGCGCACGCTGAGCAGCAGCGCATCGCTGGCCACCGCCGTGACCTCGCCGCGGTAGAGGGCGCAGTAGTCGAGCAGCGCCCCGGTGCCGCGCTGGCTCTGCCCGGTGAACCGGCGCACCAGCCGCGCCAGCGGGTTTTTTAGGCGATCGTGCTGCATGGGGCGAGGGTACCACGGACAAACTTGTTTCGAGCGGTTCTGTGGTAAACTACCTAGGTGGGAGGTACCATGCAGACCGACGAGAAGCTTTTCGGGATCTTGGCCGAGTTGCGCGACGAGTACACGAAGCACCACGCGCACCCCTGGGTCGTGGGCTTCAGCGGTGGCAAGGACTCGACATGCCTGCTGCAGCTGGTGGTGGACATGCTCATGGACCTGCCCCGCAGCAAGCGACGCCGCCACATCTACGTGGTCAGCAACGACACCCTGGTCGAGAGCCCGCTGGTTATCTCGCACCTGCGCAAGGTGCTGGACCGGATGCGCGACGGATTCGAGGCGCTTGACGTGCCGGTCAGCGTGCATGTCACGTTGCCGAAGGACGACCAAACCTTCTGGGCGAACCTGATCGGGCGCGGCTACCCGCCGCCGGGCCGTAACTTCCGCTGGTGTACAGATCGAATGAAGATCAGGCCCACGACGGAGTTCATCAAACAGCGTGTGGCCGAGACCGGGAAGGTCATCCTGCTCCTGGGCGTGCGCTCGGACGAGTCCAGGACCAGGGCCGCGAGCGTCGAGAAGCACACGGTTCGCGACGAGCAGGGCAAGGCGGAGCGGCTGAATCCGCACAGCGACCTGAGGGGCGCGATGGTCTTCCGCCCCATCGTGGACCTGACCACAGAAGAGGTGTGGCAGGTGCTCTTGCAGCGGCGCCCGGCCTGGGGCGGTACGCACCGCGAACTGGTCACGCTCTACCGCAACGCCCAGGGCGGGGGCGAGTGCCCGCTGGTGATGGACCGTGCGCAGGAGCCGAGTTGCGGCACGGGCAGTCCGCGCTTCGGCTGCTGGACCTGCACAGTGGTCGCCAAGGACCGGAGCATGGACGGCTGGATCGACTCGGGCTTTGACCACCTGGAACCGCTGAGCGAGTTCCGGGACTGGC
>ERZ650309.425-NODE-425-length-21001-cov-5.963955_pt1 | contig 21001 bp, 19 predicted proteins | sample MGYA00376245_ERZ650309 | MGnify/ENA primary metagenome ERZ650309 (study PRJEB26733, sample SAMN07839294) | wastewater metagenome | biome: urban; feature: wastewater treatment plant; material: waste water | place: USA: North Carolina | collected 2016-04-26 ...
GGTGCGCGCATCGAACTTGGGCTTGGTGTCGTGCAATACGACGGTCTGACCGGAGAGCAAACCAGAGAATGCCGTCCACATTCCGGCGGCATGCATCATCGGCGACACCGCGAACCACGGCGGGCCTGCGTTGGCCACCTTGGTGTGGATCTCCTCGACTGCATCATGGTCGGCGCCGTTCATCGACGACACGTAGATGTCGCCCTGGCGCCACATCACGCCCTTGGGCCGGCCCGTCGTGCCACCGGTGCACACCATCAGCACATCGTCGGGCGACCCGGTGGGGGCGGCGTCCGAATCCCCTTGCACCAAGGCATCTTCCAGCGATACCGAACCGGAAAGCTCAGCGCCTTCACCGTCGTCGATCGAGATGAGTACCTCGGCTTGCAGCACGTCGGCGAACTTCGCACCCAGCGAGCGGTGGTAGATGATCGCCCGTGGTTGCAGATAGGCCAGCAGGTCGGCGACCTCACCCGGCGAGTAGTAGTAGTTGACGTTGAACGGGACCGTGCGCGCCTTGAGAGCGCCGATCACCATGTCCGGGTACAGATCGTTGTGCATGACCAGTGCCACCCGGTCCTGGCCGCACTCCCACCGCTGCAATTCGTCTCGTTCACGATGCGCGCCCAGCCCCCGGGCGGCCAGGAAATTGGCCAGCCTGCGGGACCGGTCCGCGCCTTGCGCGAAAGTACTACGGCGAGAACCACATACCGTCATCTCACGATCAGGTACGGCATCGGCGATGGCGTCGATGACGGCGCCGATGGTCCATTCCCCCATGACTGCTAGGCCGGCACCGTCAGATGTGCGACGCCCGGAGCAACCCGCTTCACGTCACCGAGGAGCTCTAGTGCGTTGTCGCGCATCACCTTCCGCGTGTCCTCGAGACTGAACTCGGGGAACTGCGGGATGTCGGCGGTGAACGTCGTCGGGTCAGCGAGCCCCTCGCCGTGCGGCCAGTCCGAACCGAACAGGATCTTGTCGACGCCGATGGTGTCGGCCAGCAGCTTCACGTCGTCCTCGTAGTACGGCGCAATCCAGACGTTGGTGCGCAACTGCTCGATCGGATCGACCTTGAAGTGGTACGGCGCGTTGTTGGCGGCCTTCTTCAGTCGCTTGATCAGCCGGTAGACGAAGTACGAGCCGTTCTCGATGCTCACGACCTTGAGCCCCGGATGCCGGGTAAAGACCTGGTGCACGATCATCGACGCCATGGTGTCGTGGATCGCGCGGTCATCCATGATCACCATGTCCAGGGGATCACGCTTGCCGAATCCCTTGAAAACGCCACTGCCGCCCCACAATGCCGGAACCGCCATGTAGCCGGAGTCCGACAGGTGGAAGACCACCGCCACACCCGCCTCGGCCAGGCGCGCCCACACCGGGTCGTGCGAGGGGTCACCCAACGAGCGAGGACGGGCCACCCCAGGGACCGGCGCCGGCCGCACACACACCAGCTTGGCACCGCGACTGATCACGAATTCGACTTCCTCGACGGCCTTTTCGGGGTCAGCGAGGGAGATGATGGGCGCCGAGACGAAGCGTCCATCGGGGCGGTCGAAACCCCAGTCCTCGTCCAGCCACAAGTTGAAGGCATGCACCGAGGCCATGGTGGCTTCGATGTCATGTTTGAGGCCCTCTTCTACGCCGCACGCGAAAGTCGGCAGCATGAAAACGGTTTCGAGACGTTGACGGTCCAGCACTTTCAGGCGGGCATCACGGTTCTGGTATTCAGGATGCTCCGAAAGCCGGTCCACCTTCATCAGCGATGCCGGGTCGACACCCTCGGGGATCTCGCCACGGAAAAGCAGGTCCAGGCAACCGGGTTCGATGATCGGATCGAACGTCGGGTTGGGGATGAAGTGGTTGACCTTCTCACCCATCATGGCCAGCGTCCGCTTGCCGTCCTGCACCATTTGCACACCACGGGTTTTGAACTGCTTGGGCAGATGCCGGGTAAATGCATCAACGGGTTCGTAGTAGTGGTTGTCGACGTCGACCGCCAGGTAGGGCAACCGCTCCGGTGCTTCAGTCATGTCAATCACCTTTCAGGGGTGGAATTCAAGGGCGGGAAGTTCGGGGCCCGCTTCTCCAGGAACGCGGTGATGCCCTCGACCAGGTCGGGGCGAAGCATGGACTCGTGCATGAGTTTTTCGGCCCGGTCGCTGACATCGGCAACATGGTCGTTGGCATCGCCGTACAGCTGACGTTTGATCACGGCCATCGATGCCGGTGAGCAGTTGACCGCCAGATCCTCGGCGTACTCGAGCGCGCGATTCAGCAGATCATCCGGTGCCACAACCTCTTTCACCAATCCGAGCTGCTGAGCCTCTTCGGCGTAGAACGTACGGCCGCTGAGCAGCAGGTCCGCGGAGGCACCCCAGCCGACCAGGCGCGGCAGGATCCAGGTGGCGCCGTACTCGCCGATCAGCCCACGACGCGGGAAGGCTGTCGCGAATTTCGCACCGGCAGCGGCGAATCGGACGTCGCACATCAGCGCGTGGGTCAGGCCGATGCCGACGCACGCGCCGTTGATCGCGGCAATAACCGGCTTACGCAGTTCGGTGATGAAATGCGGATGACGCTCGCCGACAAGCTTGCTGACGTCGGTGTCGGCACTGATCGAATCGCCGATGGCCGCCATCGTGCCCATGTAGGCGCCGGCGCAGAAGCCGCGTCCGGTGCCGGTCAGCACGATCACGCGGACGTCGGGGTCCGCCTCGGCACGATCGAAGGCGGCATACACCCCACGGGAGATGTCCGCGCCCCAGGAGTTCAGCCGCTCCGGGCGGTTCAGTGTGACGACGGCGACACCTTTTTCGGTGACGTCGTACAGCACCGCCTCACTTTCAACAGGCGCTTGCGCACTCATTCGCCGACCGACCTCCCAGGATCTCCGGCCGTCGGGCCAGACCAACTGTGTGTACTTACTGTATACCTATCAGTATCGGTGTTCGCAAGTGCCCGGACCGGCCAAAACGGCCGAAATTCGCGGCACATGCCGAGCGTGCCGTGAGATCGCCTCAGACGCCGATAGCGGGATCTGTGCGCACGGTCGGCGCACGAAGTTCAGGCCAGGCCCAGCCGCGCATAAGCCTGCCGGATGCGGTCCTGGGCATCGACGGGCAGTTCGGCCTGCGGTGGCCGCGAATGCGGGTAGTCCCCGATCGGCAACCCCAACTGCGCCGCGGCGAATTTGAACGCGCCGCCCCAGTGGGTGAAGTAATCCGGCCGCCCCGGGTAGCAGGTGTAGACCGAGCCCAGGTCGGCCTCGAATCGGTCGAGTCCGGATTCGCGGGCAAAGTCCATTGCTTCGATGAGCCGACCGTCGGTGATCAGCGACCAGTACTGCGAACCCAACGGCTGTTCAGCAGTGTCCAGCAGGTAACCGGTGGTACCGAGTTGTGCCGGACAGACGATGCCGTCGCGCAACCATCCCGCGCGGTACACCGTCCGATCACACTCCCAGAGCACCAGATCCGGAGCGAGGTCGTGCAATTGCCTGCTCGCCGACGGCCGGAAGGCGCCTTCTTTCGTCGCACACACCGCCGGGATCTCCGAGTAGATGCGGGCACTCTCGGCGGGCGTCAGCACATAGCCCGACGACGGCGAGTTGAACATGCCCAGCGCGACATCGGTTCGGTCCGCGATGTACCGGAAGAAACGCAGAACCCCTTCCCCGCCATGGGTTTCCATCATCGGAGTCTGGATGTAGACGATGTCCGCGCCTACTTCTTGGGCGTGCAGCGTCAGCGCCAGACAGTCTTTGGCCGACGTCGCCGCGGTGCAGGCCTGGATCACCACGTCGGGATTGATCGCTCGGGCCTCCTCGATGGCAACCTCGAGCAATCGTTTGCGTTCATCGATGGTCAACGACCAGAACTCCGCCACACCGCTGGTACACCACAACATCGGATGGCCCAGCGTCCCGACACAGTGCCGCACCAACGTCCGATAGGCATCCCAGTCGATGTCATCACCGTCGACGCCAGACAGCGGCGTGTACAGCGAATCACCGATACCCCGCAGCGCGACCGGTGCCCACTCACGTGCCTGCGATGCGGTTGCCATGCGCCACTGCCCTTCTAGATGTAGTCCGACCCACCGTCGACGTTGACGTTGGCGCCGGTCATGTACGAATTACGGCGGGAGGCCAAAAATGCTGCGACCGGGCCGATTTCACTCGGCAGGCCGGCACGTGGCAGATGCGCAGGATGGCCGAAATGCTCATCGATCGCCGACATCAACTTGTACGGATCGGTGCCGTCCACGCCGACCGAATCGGCCCAGCCGAGCAGCGCCTCGGACGAGATACTGCCCGGCGAAACAACATTGACCATGATCTCGTCTTTGGCCAGCAGCAACGACAGGTTCTTCGACACGCTGTTCACCATCGACTTGGCAGCGGTGTAGGCAGGCAGAATCACGCTCTGCCGCTGCGTGGAATGCGCCGAGAAGTTCACCACCCGGGCCCATTCCGCTTTGCGCAGCATGGGAATTGCCGCACGGACGCAGCGCACCATGCTCATCACACCCTCGTCGACCGCGGCCCGCCACTGGTCGTCGGTCAGCTGTTCGAAGGTTCCCGCCGCGCCCGGACCGACAGTGTTGATGAGCACATTCAGTTCACCGTCCCACCGCTGTGCCAACTCGGCGAAGGCTGCATCCACCGCTGCGGTGTCGGTGACGTCGACCACCATTGCGAACGCCTCCGGACTGCCGCATTCGGTCAATTCCACTGCAGCACTGTCCAATACGTGTTCGGACCGCCCCACGATGGCCACCCGCGCACCGTCCTGTGCCAGGCAGCGGGCGGTCGCAAGCCCCATGCCGCGACCGCCACCGACGACGACAGCTTTCGCGCCGCCCAATCCCAGATCCATCGCGCGTCAGGAACCGGTCCACACCGGTGCGCGCTTCTCCGCGAATGCGATGGCACCTTCCTTGGCATCATTGGACCCGAACACCGGAGCCATCAGCTCCAGCTGCTTCTTCCACATCTCTTCCGAGCTCCACTCGGCGCCCTTGACCAGGATCTCCTTCGTAACCGCAACGGCCAGTGGACCATTGGCGGTGATGCGGTCAGCGAGGGCGAGGGCACCTTCGAGTGCTCCGCCGTCCTCGGTCAGGACGTTGATGAAGCCCCACTGCGCACCTTCCTCTGCGGTGAAGCTGTCACCGGTGAGCGCGAGCTCCAACGCCTTCTGATACGGAATCTTCTTGGGCAGGCGCAACAAACCACCACCACCGGCGACCAGACCGCGTTTGACCTCGGGGATGCCGAACTTCGCACTCTTGGCGGCGACCACCAGGTCGGTCGCCAGGACCACCTCGGTGCCACCGGCAAGGGCGAAACCTTCGACCGCAGCGATCAGCGGCTTGCGTGGCGGACGCTCCGTGAAACCGAGCCCGCGACCCTCCACGATGGGGAACTCCCCCTTGGCGAATGCCTTGAGATCCATGCCCGCACAGAAGTTGCCACCGGCCCCGGTGAGCACCGCCACAGACAGCGCCGGATCATCGTCGAGTTCGTCCATCGCGTTCGCCAAGCCCTGCGCGACGGCAAGGTTCACGGCATTACGCTGATCAGGTCGATTGATGGTGATGACCAGGGCGCGCCCGCGGCGCTCAGTCAGGATTTCGTCCGCCACTTCGTCTCCTCCAGTTCGGGTACAACTAGCCAGAAAAGCTTACTATACGTATTACAGTAGAGTCGTAGAAGTTCCCTGCAGTACGGCTACCGGTAAGGTTGTCGGCCATGACTTTTGATGGAGGTGCCCTCAGTGGCCAAGCAACCCACCGTTGAAAAGCGCCAGCGACGCGAGCGCGGTTCCATCAATCCTGACGACATCATCAAGGGCGCATTCGAACTCGCCGAACAGGTTTCGATCGACAACCTGAGTATGCCGCTGCTCGGCAAGCACCTCGGCGTCGGCGTCACGAGCATCTACTGGTACTTCCGCAAGAAGGACGACCTGCTCAATGCGATGACGGACCGCGCCTTGCGCGAATTCGCGGTTGCCACACCGTATGTCGAGGCGAGCGACTGGCGTGAGACACTCGCCAATCACGCCCGCACGATGCGGAAAGCGTTCATGGCCAACCCGATCCTGTGCGACCTGGTCCTGATCCGATCCGCGTTGAGCGCACGCGCAGCCCGCCTGGGGGTACAAGAGGTGGAAAGCGCGATCCGCGGCCTGGTGGAGGCCGGGCTGTCGGCGGAGGACGCCTTCAACACGTATTCGGCTGTGTCAGTTCATGTTCGGGGTTCAGTGGTTCTGCACCGGCTCTACGAGAAGAACCGCGCCACCGACAACGGCCCGGGCGACTTCGAAGAAACCCTGGTGATCGACAACGAGGCCACGCCTCTGCTCGCCGAGGTCACCGATGAGGCGCACCGCATCGGCGCGGCCGACGATCACAACTTCGAATACGGCCTTCAGTGCATCCTCGATCACGCGGCCGCGCGCATCGAACAAAACAGCGCCGGGTAGTTGCCCACCCGGCGCTGCATTGCGTGAATCGTCAGACCTCGATCACCAGGCCGCCGCCCTGTCCGCCGCCGGCACACATCGCGGCAACACCGATGCCGCCGCCACGGCGCTGCAGTTCGTAGATCAGAGTGGTCACCATGCGGGCACCCGATGCCGAAATCGGGTGTCCCAGGCTGCATCCACTGCCGGAGAAGTTCACCAGATCCTCATTGAGGCCGTACTCCTTGACCGCGGCGATCGGCACCGAGGCGAACGCCTCGTTGATCTCCCACAGCGCCACATCCGATGCCTTCAGCCCGGCCCGGTCGAGCACCTTGCCGATGACCTTCACGCCGCCGAGTCCGGTGTCGCGCGGCTCCACACCGACCGAGCCCCATGAGCGGACCTTGGCCATCACGTTCAAGCCCTTGTCGGCGGCATAGTCGTCGGCGGTCAATGCGACTGCAGCACACGCGTCGTTGGTACCGCTGCTGTTGCCCGCGGTGATCGAGAAGCCCTCGATCTCCGGGTGCAGAACCTTCAGTCCGGCGAGGGTCTCGGCCGTCGTGTCACGACGCGGGTGCTCGTCGACACTGAATTCGATGACCGAACCGTCGAGCAGCGTGACCTTGAGCGGCACGATCTCGTCGAGGAACTTGCCCGCATCCTGTGCGGCCACGGCGCGCTGGTGTGAGCGGGCTGCCCAGGCATCCATCTCTTCACGGGTGATGCCCGCCGCCTGCGCGGTGTTCCAGCCGACGGTGATCGACATGTCCTTCATCGGCGCATCGGGTGTCTCGACGTGAGTGGGACACATCCAGCGTTCCTCGAACTTGAGCTCGGGGCCGGGAATGCGCATGTTCACCAGCGGGCTCATCGACAGCGACTGCACACCGCCGGCGATCAGGACGCGCTCCATGCCTGAACCGATCTGCGCCGACGCGTTGCCGATGGCCGTCAGACTGCCTGCACAGTGCCGGTTGACGGCCTGCCCGGGCACATGCTTGAGACCGACGGCATCAGCCGCGTAGCGGGCCAGATCACCACCGCCATAATTGGATTCGGCGAAGATGAGGTCGTCGATGTCTGCCGGATCGATACCCGCCCGACGGATGACTTCGGGCAGCACGGTGGTGATCAGCGTCTCCGGCGGGGTGTTGACCAGGGTGCCCTTGAAGGAGCGGCCGATCGCTGTCCGGACAGCGCCGACGATGACGGGACTGGGCATATTTCAAACCTCAGGTACTCGGGCTGCGGTAGGCAGCGTGGCGTTGTGACCTAGACGTACGCAACGTTACAAAAATATCAGATAATGTATCGCGGTTAAAGGGTGGGGCGGTCGGCGCTCATTCAGGCTCCGGAACCTCGAAGTGCTCGTCGCGAAGCCGGAAGGCCTCCTTGGTGCCGTGCTGGGCGCGGGTCTTGACGAAGTTGAACTCACCGGGAGAGAACTGCAGGTTCGTCCCGTAGGCATGGAAGAGGTAGCTGGCCACCTCTTCGCCTTGGTAGGCCTGATTCTGCTCCACCATGCGGAACGCTTCCTTGGCGATCACCACACCGTCGGCCGGCATCCGCGCCGCCTTCTGCGCCCAGTACCACGCGCGCGCCGTGACAGCCTCCGGCGCGCAGGTCTCGGTGAAGACCCCGAGGTGCTCGACGGTGCTCGCCTCGACGATGTCGCCCGTGAGCAACAATCGCCGGGCCAGCACCGGGCCCAGGCGGTGGAAGAACATGTGCAGGCTGCCCAGCGCCGGGCCCAGGAAGCGCGCCGCAGGCATCCCGATGCGGGTATCACGGGCGATCACCGAGATGTCGGTCATCAAGGCCATCTCGAAACCACCGCCGAGCGCATAGCCACTGATCTCCCCCACCGTGACCTTCGGGAAGCCCATGAAGTTGTGATAGAAGCCGAAAGACTTGCGGTCCACGGTAAGTCGCCGACGCTGACTGGGCCGGCGTTGGACTTGCGGGCCTTCCTTGCCCCCTGCCCGCTGCTCGTCGCGCGAGCGCTCCTCGCCGTACCAACCGTATGCGTTGTTCATGTCCGCGCCGGTACTGAACACCCCCTCGGCCCCACGCAGCAGCACGACGGTGATGTCGTCATCGTCGGCGGCGGTATCCAGATGACGGGCCAGTGCGTCGCGCATACTCGCGTCATAGGAGTTGCGCTGTTTGGGGTTGTTGAGCGTGATGGTTGCGATCCGGCCCCCTGGGTCGAGTTCGAACAGCACCCGGTCATCAGTGGTCACAATGGTTCTCCTCGTGTGTCGGTCGGCGCATGCCGAAGTTCGAGCCGGTGAGCTTTTCCGGTGGCAGAGCAACGGTTTCGGCCTCGCCGATCACCAGCACCTCGTCGTCGCGCAGCAGTCTCGCCGTCGAGGTGAGGCCCCGTTCGGTTTCCGTACGGGTGATGTCGAAACGCAGATCGGTCAGCAAGGGCGTCGGACGGCGGTACCGGATGTTCAATGATCTGGTCTTGCCGGACAGCTTCGTCGCGCAATTATGTTGCTGGATAACACAATCGAAGAACACACCGAGGAACCCGCCGTGCACCAGGCCCGGCGGCCCCTCGTACACGAGCGGAAAATTCACCGTACCGGACGCAGTATTGCCGGCCAACTGGTCGAAGTGATACTCCGGGAAACTCGGGTTGTACGCACCGACGTCGAACGCGTGGTCCAGGTACAGCCGGCGGTGGTCATCGGGTAACTCGCCGATGCGCGGCGCGAGATCGGTTGGCGCCGTGGACTGCAACTTCCGTTCCCAGTGCGCGAACTGCTCGAGCATCTCGATGACCGCGGGGTGGTCATGTTCCTGAAGCAGCAGGAGCCCGGTCAGTCGACGCATCGCCGCGGCCGCCTCGGCTGTCTGCGGCAACGGTTTCTCGCCGAACCGCGCACCGTCACGCGAAGCGTCCATGCAGGCCGCCTTTCCTGGGCAAACAATCCTTGCTAACTTGTTCAGCAGAGTAATCGTATTGCCTACTGTATGGTTAACCATATAGCTCCGGAGAGGCGGGATCAACGTGACCGAACAGGCCGACCACGCGGCCACGCCAGGCCACGACGGCTCGGTTGCCATCACCCGTGACGGCACCATCCTGCGCCTGGTCCTCGACCGGCCGAGTCATCGGAACTCGTTGAGTCACAGCATGATCGACGAGTTGGTATCCGCTCTCACCGCCGCGGCCACCGACGACACCCTACGAGCGGTGCACATCAGCGGCGCGGCCGACAACTTCTGTTCCGGTGCCGACTGGGTTGCCACCAACGATTCGGGCGCCAGGCCGCGCACCGGTGATCTCGTCCGTCGCATCCCCCTGACCAGCCACCGCATCATCGAGCTGATCTCCGGTATCGCGTTGCCCGTGGTGTGCTCGGTCCGCGGCTGGGCCGTCGGTCTCGGCTGCAACCTGACGCTCGCCGCAGACTTCACCATCGCCGCCGACGACGCAGTGTTCTGGGAGCCGTTCATCGCACGTGGCTTCAGTCCGGACTCCGGTGCAAGTTGGCTGCTGCCGCGATTGGTTGGCGTGGCACGTGCGCGCCGCATGCTGCTCCTCGGCGAGAAGGTCACCGGAACCCAAGCCGCCGACTGGGGCATGGTGCATCAATCGGTGCCGGCCGACGAGGTCGACGCGGCGACCGAGCGACTGCTCACCCAACTCGCCGCCGGACCGACCATCGCACTGGGCCTGGCCAAACGAAACTTGGCCTACGGCACCGAGGCGGGCTTGATCCAGACCATGAACCATGAACTGCAGAACCTCGAATTATCCTGTCGTACAGCCGATTTCAAAGAAGGACTGGCCGCGTTCCGGGCGCGTCGCGACCCTGGATTCACCGGCCGATGAGCGCGCAGAAGGAACCCAGTATGACCGCAGGACCCTATGACACCATCGGCTACGAGGTGGACGGCCACAAAGCCACCATCACCCTCAACCGCCCCGAGGCACTCAACGCGCTCAGCCCGCACATGGTCGGCGAACTGCGGGCCGCATATGCCGAGGCCGAGGCCGACGACAACGTGTGGACGGTGATCGTCACCGGTACCGGGCGCGCCTTCTGCTCCGGCGCTGACGTCAGCGAGATCCCCGACGACGGCCGCGTCATCTACGAACGTCCCTACCTGTCCACGTATGACCAGTGGGAAGCGCCCCAGGAAGGCACGCCCCCGTTCCGCCGCATGGCCAAGCCGGTGTTGGCTGCGATCAACGGAATCTGTTGTGGCGCAGGACTGGACTGGGTGACCACCGGTGACATCGTGATCGCCTCTGACCGCGCGACGTTCTTCGACCCGCATGTGTCGATCGGCCTGGTCGCGGGCCGCGAAGTGGTCCGGCTGGCCCGGGTGCTGCCGCGGTCGGTGGCCCTTCGCATGGCGATCATGGGCAAGCACGAGCGGATGAGCGCCGAACGCGCCTACGAGTTGGGCATGATCACCGAGGTCGTCGAACACGACCGTCTGCTGATGCGCATCCACGAGATCGCCGACATCGTCAACTCCAATGCTCCACTGGCTGTTCGCGGTACCCGATTGGCGATTCAGAAGACCCTCGACCTGCCGCTGAACGAGGCAGAGATCCTGGCCGAAGCCTTCCGCGAGCGGGTGGTCCGTACCGATGACGCCAAGGAAGGTCCGCTGGCCTTCATGGAGAAGCGCTCCCCGAACTGGCAATGCCGATGACCTTCGAGACCATCCTGCTGGACGTCGACGCCGATACCCACGTCGCGACCATCACGTTGAACCGTCCTGATCGGCTCAACGCCTTCAACCGCACCATGTGTGAAGAGATGGTCCAGGCCTGGCGCACAGTCAAATTCGATGACACCGTCCACGCCGTGGTGTTGCGCGCCGCGGGCGACCGCGCATTCAGTGCCGGCCTCGACATCAAGGAGTCATACGGCCAGCCGGACAACGTCTGGAACCATGAAGATCCGGGCGAAGCACTCAGCCCCAAATGGCAGAAGATGTTCAAGCCGGTGATCTGCGCGGTACAGGGCATGTGCACGGCCGGCGCGTTCTACTTCGTCAACGAAGCCGACGTCGTCATCTGCTCGCAGGACGCAACGTTTTTCGACTCACACGTCAGCGGTGGTCTGGTCAGTGCGCTCGAACCGATCGGTCTGATGCGCAGGATCGGTCTGGGCGAGACACTGCGAATTGCATTGAGTGGCAATACTGAACGCGTCGGTGCACAGACCGCCCTGCGTATCGGCCTGGTATCGGAAGTGGTCGCCGCCGCTGACCTCTGGCCGCGGGCCCATGAGATCGCCGCGATGATCGCGTCGTATCCGGCGTCGGCGACCCAGGGCACCGTCAAGGCCATCTGGGAATCCCTGGACAAGCCCTACCGCGCCGCACTGGACCAGGGCCTCATCTATACCCGCCTCGGAAACCCGATCGGCCAGGCCGAGATCGCCTCTCGCCCAGCCGGTCCCAAGCAGACACCGAAAATCCGCTGATGGCGCATCGTCTGACCGAGCGCATCGATGCGGTCCTGGACCTCGACCCCACCGCACCGGCCATCGAATACGAGGACCGCTGGGTCAGCTGGGGCGAGCTCGGCACCTACGCCCGCGCCGTCAGTTCGCTACTCGGCGATGGACGTCCGCAGGTCGGGGTGCTGCTGCGCAACCGACCGGAGCACATTGCGACCGTGCTCGGCATCCTGCTGTCCGGCGCGACCCTGGTGGTGATCAACCCGTCGCGTGGCGACGACCGGATCAAGGCCGACCTGGAAGCCCTTGAGCTACCCGTCGTCATCGGCATAGCCGATGACATCGCCGCCTATGCCGCGTCCACGACACCGGCCATCACCATCGGCGATATCACCCGAACCCCCACTGCCACAGCATCGGTCGCGGCAGATGACGTACGGACCGGTGTCGCGGTGCGCATGCTCACCAGCGGCACGACCGGTCCCCCGAAGCGGATCGACCTCACCTACGACATGCTGGCGCACAGCGTGCTCGGCCCGGCGCCGACGGGTCCGCGTCACGGGGTCGCCATCGTCAATGCGCCGCTGGTCCACATCGGCGGCATCTATCGGGTGCTTCAGAACATCTGTGAAGCACGGTCGTTCGTGTTGCTGCCGAAGTTCGACCTGCAGCGGTGGGCCGCGGCCGTTCGGACGTATCGCCCCAAAGCGGTATCGCTGGTGCCGGCCGCCCTGCGTACGGTGCTGTATTCCGACCTGACCGCCGATGACCTCGCCGGGGTGCGCGCGGTCACCTCCGGTACCGCGCCGCTGTCGGCCGATGATGCCGATGCGTTCACCGAGAAGTTCGGTATCCCGGTGTTGACGTCCTACGCGGCAACCGAATTCGGTGGCGGGGTGGCGGGCTGGTCTCTGGCCGACCATCAGCAGTACTGGAATGCCAAGCGCGGCAGCGTCGGCCGGGCAAGTCTCGGCGCGCAGCTTCGGGTCGTCTCAGAGGATGGCGATCCGGTCGGCATAGGCGAGTCCGGGCTCCTGGAGGTCAAGCCCGGACAACTCGGGAAAGACACCCCGTGGCTGCGCACGACGGATCTGGCTCGCATCGACGCCGACGGATTCTTGTGGATTCTCGGCCGGGCCGACCAGGCCATCGTGCGCGGCGGGTTCAAGGTGCTGCCCGACGATGTGCGTAGCGCACTCGAGAGCCATCCCGATGTGCAGGGCGCCGCAGTCGTCGGACGACCAGACACCCGCCTGGGCGAGACCCCGGTGGCGATGGTCGAACTGCGTGAGGGGGTCAGCGCCGAGGAACTCACCGCCTACCTGCGTAATCGCTTGGCACCCTACGAGATTCCCACCGATATCGCGATCGTGGAAGCCATTCCGCGGACCCCGTCGGGTAAGGCCGATCTGACCGCTGTACGACAGCATTTCGCCAGTGGTGCGGCATGACCGACACGCTCGCGTCGGTCCTGGCGCAGCAGTGCGGTGCCAGGACCACGCGTCCGCTGTTGATCTGTGACGACGACCGAATCACCTACGCCGAAGCTGGAACCCGTTCGGCTCGCCTGGCCCGCGGTCTCGTCGCACTCGGTGCCGGTAAAGGCACCCACATCGGATTGCTCTATCCCAACGGCAGTTCATTCGTCGTGGCAATGTTGGCCGCGGCGAGGATCGGCGCGGTCGTCGTCCCGTTCACCACCTTCGGCACCGCACCAGAACTACGCCACCAACTACGGCACGCAGACATCCGGATCCTGCTCGCCACACCGTCTTTTCGCTCCCACGATTACCGCGCTCGCCTCCGCGATTTGTGCACGATTTCCCGCGTAGCCCCCGCAAAATGGTGCACAAATCCCAAGGTTCCGAGCTTGCGGCACGTGGTGTTCGAGCAGGCCGACCTTGACGCGCTCGCCGATCAGGCCCCCGAATCTCTGCTGGCGGCGCTCGAAGCCGACGTCGACCCGTGCGATCCACTGGCGATCATCTACACGTCGGGATCGACCGCCGCACCCAAAGGCGTCATTCACACCAACGGCAGCCTGATCGGACACCAACGGGGCCTCAACGAGATTCGCGCACTCACCGCCGACGACGTCCTGTTCTGCAATTCGCCGTTCTTCTGGGTCGGCGGATTTGCCTTCGGACTGCTGGCCACCCTCGTGGCAGGCGCGACTCTGGTCTGCTCGAATGCGACCGACCCCAACGCCACACTCGATCTGTTGGAAGCCGAAAAGCCGACGGTCACCAATGGTTTCGCCGCCACGGTGACCCGCCTGGCGGGGCATCCCAGCTTCGCCGGGCGCAACCTCGCCTCGATGCGACGCGGCAACCTCTATCCCGTCATGCCCCCGGACGTCCGGCCGGCCGACCCTGAACTGCGGCACAACATGCTGGGGCTCACCGAAACCGGTGGGACCGTGCTGCTCTGCGCTGACGAAACCGACCAACCCGAGTCCCGCCGGGGCTCGTTCGGGCGGCCCGCCCCCGGCTTCGAACTCAAGATCATCGACCCCGACGGCGCACCGACGCTGCCCGGGGATCCCGGCGAATTATGTTTTCGCGGTGCATTTCTGATGCAGCGCTACCACCGCCGCAGTCGCGAAGAGTCGTTCGATGCCGACGGGTGGCTGCATACCGGTGACACCGTGTGTACCGATCTCGACGGTTTCGTGTACTTCCTGGGACGCCGAACCGCGATGATCAAGACCGCGGGCGCCAATGTCTCGCCGCTCGAGGTCGAGAACGCGATCACGCGGGTCGCCGGACTGACCGCGTACGTGATCGGGCTGCCCGACGCAGTGCGCGGTCAGATCGTGGCAGCGGTCATCGCACTGCGCAGCGGCCAATTGTTCGATGAAGGGACCACGCGCGACCGGTTGAAGACCCAACTGTCGTCCTACAAGGTGCCGCGCACATTCGCCGTCGTCGCCGAAACCGACATCGCCATGCTGTCGAGCGGAAAGGTCGACCGCCGCCGACTTGAGGAACACTTCGCGTGAGGGACACCATCGACGCTCTGCTCAGAGCACAGGCCGAACGACACCCCACCAAGACTGCCGTGGTCGACCCTGAGGCGCGGGCCAGCTACGGTGACCTCGATTCCGCCACCATGGATTTGGCTGCATCGCTGATCGAGGCAGGCGTGGGCAAAGGCACGCGAGTCGGCTTGATCATGCCCAACGGCGTTCCGTGGGTGCAACTTTCGTTGGCGATCACCCGGATCGGTGCGGTCCTGGTGCCACTCAGCACGTTGTTGACCGGCAGCGAACTGGTAGCCCAGTTGCGTGTGGCAGCGGTCCAGGTATTGATCTCGGTCGAACAGTTCCGCGGTCATCGCTACCTCGACGTCCTGGCGCACGAGTGCCACACGGCAGGACTTCCCGCCCTTCGGAAGGTCTTCACCGCGGACGCGATCATGCACGCCACCGCGGCGCCGACCACTCGCGCACTCGTCGCACCGATGGGTGCCGAAGTGACGCCGAGCGATCTGCTGATGATCATGTTCACCTCCGGTAGCAGCGGACTTCCCAAGGGCGTCATGCATTCCCACGGCAACGCGTTGGGGGCGGTACGTTCCGGTCTGGCGGCCCGCTGCATCGACGCCGACACCCGGCTGTATCTGCCGATGCCGTTCTTCTGGGTCGGTGGCTTCGGCGCGGGCGTGCTCTCTGCGCTGCTGGCCGGCGCCACGCTGGTGACCGAGCCGTCACCCACCCCATCCTCCACCCTGAAACTGGTTGAACGTGAACGCGTCACGTTGTTCCGCGGCTGGCCCGATCAAGCCGAAGCACTGGCACGGCAAGGAGACACTGCCGACCTGAGCTCCCTGCAGCCCGGCAGTCTGGAGGCTCTGTTGCCTGCCGACCAACGCTCACGGCCCGGCGCCCGGGCGAACCTCTTCGGCATGACCGAGTCATTCGGCCCCTACTGCGGATACCCTGCGGACACCGACATGCCCGAATCGGCTTGGGGCAGTTGCGGACGCCCATTCGACGGTATGGAGGTCCGTATCGTCGACCCCGACACCGGCCGACCCCTGCCCGAGGGACAGACCGGTCTGATCCAGATCCGCGGACCCCACATCTTGCGCGGTATCTGCCGACGCAGTCGCGAAGACGTGTTCACCCCGGACGGCTACTACCCCACGGGCGACCTCGGCCGCATCGACGATCAGGGATTCCTGTTCTACGGCGGCCGCAACGACGACATGTTCAAAGTCAGTGGCGCGACCGTGTATCCCAGTGAGGTCCAGCAAGCGCTGCGCACCTTGGCCGGCGTCCAGGCCGCCTTCGTCACCAATGTGCCAGGGCCGCAGGGCAACCGGGTGGGCGCTGCCGTGATATGCCCCACCGGGGCCGACACAGACGAACTGCGCACCGCGGCACGGACCGTCCTGAGCTCATTCAAGGTGCCCAGCATCTGGCTCGTACTACCCACAGACGACGCGATACCCCGCGGCGGAACCGGCAAGGTCGACCCCCGCGCGCTACGTGAAATGCTCTCCGCAACAACCACATCAAAGGAACACCCATGAACAACCGCCTAACCGACCGCGTCGCCTTCATCACCGGCGCTGCCCGCGGCCAGGGTCGCGCCCACGCGCTCCGGATGGCCCGTGAAGGAGCCGACATCATTGCCGTCGACATCTGCGACAAGCTCCCCGACTGTGTGCCTTACAACCCGTCGACCGCGCAGGACCTGGACGAAACCGTCCGGCTGGTAAGGCAGACCGGCCGCAGGATCCATTCGGCCATCGCCGACACCCGTGATCTGGAGGCATTGCAGCAGGTGGTCGACGACGGGGTGGCGGCGTTCGGCCGGCTGGACATCATCGTTGCCAATGCCGGCGTTTCGGCGCCCCAGGTCTGGCATGAGATCACCCCTGCCTCGTTCCGGGATGTCATGGAGATCAACGTGACCGGTACCTGGAATGCTGTGATGGCAGGCGCCCAGCACATCATCGACGGCGGCCGGGGCGGATCGGTCATCCTGATCAGTTCGGCGGCCGGAATCAAGTTGCAGCCGTTCATGGTTCACTACACCACCAGTAAGCACGCGGTGACGGGCATGGCCAAAGCGTTCGCTGCCGAACTGGGCAAGCATTCGATCCGCGTCAACAGCGTGCATCCGGGACCCGTGAACACCGATATGGGCACCGGCGACATGGTGTCGGCCATCGGCCATGTGACGCAGAGCAATCCACCGTTGGCGAACATGCTCACGCCGTTCCTGCCCACCTGGATCGCCGAGCCCGAAGACATCGCCGACACCGTCTGCTGGCTGGCCAGCGACGAGTCGCGCAACATCACGGCCGCCAAGATTCCGGTCGACCAGGGCTCGACTTCATACTGAGACCCGTGACGGGAGACTTCGCAGCAACCCTCGCCGCGGGACTGGCCCGCTACGGCGAGCGACCGTTCATCGAGTTCGATGGCCGGTGGTACACCGGAGCCCAGATCACCGCTCTTCAGACCCGGATCGACAACGCGTTGCAGGACAGCGGCATCCGGGCCGGTGAGCCGGTCGGCGTGGTGGTGCGCAACCGGGTACCGCATGCCGCGGCGATCCTCGCGTTCATCGCGGCCGGACGTCCGGTCGTGATGATCTACTCGTATCAATCGGCGTCCGCCATAGCCGCCGATGTCGGGCGTCTGCGCCTGGCTGCGGTCCTCGCCGATGACCAAGACTGGACCGGGCCGGTCATCGATGCCGCCCGGACCGTGGGCTGCGCAGCGATCGCGTTGTCGCTCAACGGGGTAACCGTCATCGCGGACCGCACGTCGACCGCAGAGGCCGTCCACACCGAACCCGGGATCCACATCCTCACCAGCGGCACGACCGGGGCACCCAAACGCATCCCGATCCGCACCGAGGTGCTGCAACACACCGTCAACAGCATCACCCACGGCACCGTGCCGAACCCCGATGATCCGCCAGATGTGGTGTTCTGGCCTTTCGGCAGTATCGGGGTATGCCAGCTGTTGGCAGCGCCGTTCATCGGGAAGCCGATGGTGCTGCTGGAGAAGTTCACCGTGGCGGACTGGGTCCGGGCGGTACGCACCCACCGAATCCGGCGCAGCGGTGTGCAGCCCGCCATGGTGCGGATGCTGCTGAACGATCCCGATATCCGGCCTGAAGACCTCGAGTCACTGCAATACCTGGTCGGCGGGTCCGGGCCACTGGAATGGCAAGCCCGACAAGAGTTCGAGCGACGCTTCGGCATCCCGGTGCTGTGGGCCTATGGCGCGACGGAGTTCGCAGGTTCGGTGTGCTCGTGGACGCCCGACCTGTACCAGCAATATGGTTCGGCCAAACCCGACAGTTCTGGACGCCCCCTACCCGGCGTGCAGGTTCGTATCATCGACGCCGACACCGGACGTGAATTGCCCACTGGTACCCAGGGATTACTGGAAGCACGCGTCGAGGTGATGGGACCGGACTGGATCCGGACCACCGACATCGCCTCGATCGACGACGACGGCTTCGTCACCATTGCCGGCCGCGCCGACGGTGCGATCAACAGGGGCGGCTTCAAGATCCTCCCAGAGACCGTGCGCTCCGTACTGCTCACACATCCCGGCGTGCTCGATGCCGCGGTGGTCGGCGTGCCGGATCAGCGACTCGGAGAAATACCGTTCGCGGCAGTCGAATTACGTTCCGGCGCTGCGATTCCCACCGAAGGCGAACTGCAGGAACTCATACGTCAGACGCTCCCCAGCCACCACGTGCCGGTGGCCATCGCGATCGTCGACGCGCTGCCACGCAACGCTGCCATGAAAGTCAGGCCGGCTGATGTCGCTGAGCTCTTTGTTCGTTGAACACCCGACTCAAGAATGCCACCTGATCCCCCACGGCCTTGTCGAACCAGTCGTGGCCGGGCCACACATCGAAATGGTCGCACGGATAATGATGAACCTGCGCCCTGGCCAGTACTGCGGTCTTCGCCACCGCATGAGCCGGTACGTAGCGATCGAAGTCGGCGATCTGGATGAGGCATTGGCAGCGTAAAGCCTTGGCCGAAGCGGCTGTTCGCATCGCGCCGAGTTCGATCCCGACAGCCGCATCGACCTCGTTGCGCCACGTCGGCCCGGCGATGGACAGATAGCTCTCGTACGCGCCGTCGAGCGCCAGCGCCCCGGGTTCGCCGGGCCTGCCGACAAGCCGCATCATGGTCGGGCGGCCGCCGCGGGCCACCGCGATGCGACTGACCGCGCCGCGCGCCGTCCACGTGATCCCCGTCAGCAGCCCCCGCGATCCCGCCGATGCGCGGCCGGCGGCGATACCACTGGTCAACGGTGTCATCGCGATGATCGCAGCGATGTCGTCGCGCGCCGCAGCGACGGTAAGCACATGCCCGCCGGACATCGACGCACCCCAGAGCGCGATACGTGCGGTGTCGACGTCGGCGCGGCATTTAACCGATTCGACGGCGCCATGGAAGTCCTGGACTTGGCGTCTGATGGAAATCGTCTGGCGGGGTTCACCGTCGGATGCCCCAAAGCCTCGGTAGTCGAACGCCAGTACATCGATGCCCGCTGCGCTGAATCGCTCGGCGAACGGTTCCAGCCCGGAGTCCTTGGTTCCACCGAACCCGTGGGCCATGACCACTGCCGGCCGCCCCTGCGGGCCCGCCAGCGCATCGGATGCCGCCCTGAAATACCATGCGCTGCAACGGGTGCCGTCGACCTCGAACGTGATGTCCTGCACGATCATGCACCTCCGTAGATCGTGGCCAGCCAGATGTCGACCGCGCCGTCGCGCAGTTGTTCGACGGCCAGCGGGCCGCCGCGGGTCAGCCGCTCCAAGAGTCGATCGTTGAGTTCGAGCAGCAGCGAGGCGAGTACGACGGGCTGCGCGCCCACACGCGCCCGCCCGGCGAGACGTTCGGCACGGATCATCTCCGCGATCGACTCGACGAACGATTCGCGCGCGTTGTCCCAGATTTCACGTACCGCCGGGCTGGCACCCCGCGCATCGAGCATCGCGCGAAAGACATGTCGATGGCGTTGCCAGGTAGCGATGAGACCGTCGATCATGGTGGCGATCCGGTCCGCCGGATCCGCACTGCCGGTGATGAAACCATCATGGACAGTGAAGGTTTCGGTGATCATCCGCTCCGTCAGGGCACCCACCGCGGCGGCCTTGTTCTCGAAGTAGAAATAGAACGCCGAACGACCGACGCCGGCTTCCCTGGCGATCTCAGCGATGTTGACAGTGTCCAGGTCGGACTGTTGCAGCCACCGATCGAGGGCATCGAGTATCGCCTCGCGCCGCACGTCGCTGCGCTGACGCGGGCGCCGGTCGGTCGCCGACCTCACGCCGGCACCGCACAGGCGGCCCGCTTGAGGCCGGCTGGAATCTCGCGGGTACGCATCTGGTGTTCATAGTGGAAGTAGTCCACCTGCTGGGTGTGCCGGGCCCGATCGGTGCAATGCCCGGTATACAACGCTTCGTCGGCAGCGATGACCTGCTCCATCTCGGCGACCGATGGCAACGCATACCGCCCGATCGCATACAACGCCAACAACCGGGACTGGCATTCCACGAACGGGAACAGGGCGGGGACCGACTGTGCGAGGCCCATGAACACCACATCATCGATGCCCGGCTTGAACATTCGCTTGTAGAGCCGGATCTGATTGTCCGGGGCACTGATGAACTCGGGGTCGAAGAACGGAAAAGTGATGTTGTAGCCGGTGGCATAGATGATCACGTCGAAGTCTTCGCTGCTGCCGTCCTCGAACCACACGGCATCGCCGTCCAAGCGGGCCACATTCGGTTTGGGGATCACATCACCCGAGCCGAGCCGCAGCGGCAACTCCACCGACTGGGTCGGATGCGCCTCGAACAGTTTGTGATCGGCCGCAGGCAGCCCGTACAACTGCGGATCGATCCCCATGACGGGCGCGACGAGTTGAATAGCCTTGCGCTGCCAGGACAGTGGTAGGTACGGCGTCGTCCGCCACAGGGTGTCCCCCGGCCGCCCGGCGATGAATTTGGGCACGATCCATGCACTCGAGCGGGTCGACAGGGTGACCTTGTTCTGCAGCGCCTTCGACGACAGTTCCACGGTGATATCGGCCGC
>ERZ650309.426-NODE-426-length-20998-cov-9.214773_pt1 | contig 20998 bp, 14 predicted proteins | sample MGYA00376245_ERZ650309 | MGnify/ENA primary metagenome ERZ650309 (study PRJEB26733, sample SAMN07839294) | wastewater metagenome | biome: urban; feature: wastewater treatment plant; material: waste water | place: USA: North Carolina | collected 2016-04-26 ...
CTAAAATAGCATCTTGTTGTTGTTGCCAAACATCAAGGCTAACAACAATATCTTGAGCAGGTAAAGCACCTGCTTCAGTAACTAATTGATAGGTATCAGCGACGATAGCACCGTCTTTAATAATATTAGGCATAGACGCGCTCCTTAAATTTAGCTAAACCAATACGGCGATAAGTATCTAAGAAACGTTCGTTTTCTTGACGGTTATCTAAATACACATTCAAAATTTCTTCAATCACATCGGCCATTTCTTCGGCATAAAAAGAAGGGCCTAAGATGTCACCTAAACTGGTGTCATGGTTGCTATTTCCACCTAAAGAAACTTGATAGTATTCTTCGCCTTTTTTATCGACACCTAAAATACCAATATGGCCAACATGGTGATGACCACAAGCATTCATACAGCCCGAAATATTAATATCTAAATGGCCAATATTATAAACTTGGTCAATGTCTTCAAAACGACGTTGAATTTGTTCAGCAATAGGAATGGATTTAGCATTAGCTAAGGAGCAGAAATCACCACCTGGGCAGCAAATAATATTGGTTAAGAAGCCAATATTAGCTGTCGCAAAACCTAAGGCTGATAATTGTTGCCACAAGTCAAATAATTGCTCTTGACGCACATCGGCTAAAACAATGTTTTGTTCGTGAGTAGTGCGTAATTCACCAAAGCTGTATTGGTCGGCTAAATCAGCAACCGTCAACATTTGTTCGCTGGTAATATCACCAGGTGCAACACCTGTACGTTTTAACGATAACGTTACAATACGATAGCCTGCTTTTTTATGTGCATGAGTATTGTGTTGATACCATAAAGCAAAAGCTTTGTTGCTGCTTAAAGCGTCAGTTAACGCGGTTGGGCTATCCGTTAAGCTCTGATAAGCAGGCTCTGTAAAGAAACTGGCTAAACGTGCAAACTCTTCAGCAGGAACAAGCATTGCTTCAGTTTTGGTGTGAGCAAATTCGGCTTCAACTTTTTGGGCAAACACTTCAGGTGTTAAGGCTTTCACCAAAATTTTGATACGAGCTTTATATTTGTTGTCACGACGACCATACAAGTTATAAACACGTAAAACGGCATCTAAATAAGCAATCAATTCGTTTTGCGGTAAGAACTCACGAATAATCGAGCCAATAATTGGCGTACGGCCTAAACCACCACCAACTAATACTTTGTAGCCAATTTCGCCTGCTTCATTTTTGACGATATAAATACCAATATCATGCACGGCTGTTGCGGCACGATCTGTGTCAGGTAAAGCATTAACCGCGATCTTGAATTTACGGGGTAAAAAAGCAAATTCAGGATGGAAGGTTGACCATTGACGAATTAATTCACAAGTTGGGCGTGGATCAATAATTTCGCCTGCCACAACACCCGCAAATTGGTCAGTCGTGGTATTACGAATACAGTTGCCGCTGGTTTGAATAGCGTGCATTTGTACTTTGGCCAAGTCAGCCAAAATATCAGGCACTCTGGCAAGTTCTGGCCAGTTATATTGAATGTTTTGGCGAGTACTGATGTGGGCATAACCACGGTCATAATCACGGGCAATATTAGCCAAGGTGCGTAATTGCACACTAGATAACATTCCGTAAGGAATCGCAACCCGTAACATTGGGGCATAACGTTGTACGTATAAACCATTTTGTAAACGGAAAGGGCGGAATTGGTCTTCGGTTAATTCTTGATTGAGATAACGTTGAGTTTGGTCACGAAATTGTGCCACACGTTGATCGACAATTTTTTGATCGTAAGCGTCGTATTGATACATAAGCCTTGCACTGTGCTTGGTAAAAAAATTGTGCGAAGCATAGCAAGACTTTCTATATAACTAAAATACTTTTTATCTATATAGACATTAGGTTTTAGTGATAAGGACTTGCTCTCCAGTCGCAGAGGGCTGAGCGGAGTCGAAGCCTATACTACAAACTGCTGCCGATATTCTTTAGGAGACACTGCAAACCAACGCTTAAAGGCACGACGGAAGTTGGCACTGTCATGATAATTAAGCAAAGAGGCAATCGCTTCAACAGACATTGTACTATTGCGTAAATAGTGACTTGCCTGTTCCGATAATAACTTTTCGCGAATTTCCATATAACTACTGCCTTCTTTGGCTAAATGGCGTGCCAGCGTGCGTTTGCTAATAAATAAAGCCGCTGCCGCATCTTCTTCGCTGAGTGTGCCTAAAGGCTGAGATAACATCATTTTTTGTAGTTGATAGGTGGTGCTGCATTTATGTGATTTTAACTGTGACAACATGGTTTCACATTGTTTCATGGCTAAAACATAATTGTCATGATTAGCCGAGACATTGGCAATGTGACAGGTTTCTATAGGAATTCTAATTTTAGAGTAAGGGGCAGAAAATTGATAATCTGCTGCAAAATAATCACTGTAGACATGGCTGTAGTTTGGTTTGGCAAAACTAAAGAAAATTTGTGCTTCAGCTAAAGGACGGCCAATTATAAATTCAGCACAAGCAACAAATACCATCAAACAACATTCTAATAAGCTGCGATAAATTTCTTCACTCAAGAGGGTTTCAAAGCGAATTTCACATTCAACCCATTCTTGTTGCGTTTTAAAATTTAAGCGTACAAAACTCATACGTGTAGGCACAAAACTTTGAAAAGCGTGTAATGCCATCAAAAGATTAGGGCTACTATTGACTAAAAAACCCATTGCACCATGTGTGGCAGGTGTTAAATGACGACCTAAACGTAAGCCAAAATCGGGATGTGGTGATAGGTTTAAGGCATTATGTAAAATTTGAACTTGTTGGCGAGTGGTTAATAAAATATCTTCTTGTAAAAATTGCTCAGGGCTAAGTTGGGTAAACTTTAATAATTTAGGCAAATCTCTCATTTGTAGTTCTAATTCTCGGCCAATAATCCGTGAATAATTAGAAGGGATGTTAGCAATATCATCCGCCATATAAGAAGGGTCTAGCATCAATTTCTGACTCATCGTTAATAATATTTATTTGAGAATATATGACAAAGTGTCTTTTAATGACCCATTAATGTCAATAAATGACCTATTTAATTATAGTGTATGGTCATATTCTAAACACATATTTTCATACTTATTTTGATGAGTATGTACTAATTCTACATTGGAGAATATTCATGGGCATTATTAAATTTATTAATCACGAAGGCAAACAACATGTTGTTGAGCTGGAAGATGGCAAGTCATTAATGCAGATTGCCATGGATAATGGTGTACAAGGTATTGATGCAGATTGTGGTGGCGAGTGCGCCTGTGGCACTTGTCATGTGATGGTGGGTAATCAATGGTTGGCTTTGGTCAATAGTGCCAAGTCAGAAGAATTGCAAATGTTAGAAATGACTCCAGAAAGACAAGCAAATTCACGCTTGGCTTGTCAAATTCAAGTGACAAATGCAATGGATGGTATGGAAGTACATTTGCCAGAGTTTCAAATGTAAGCAACCTGTTTTTAGCGAGTACCTATCATGAGTTTGTTAACATCTGCTATCGAAAAAGCCTCTTCTGTCATCACTGAATTAGAAAAAGTGCCAGCCGTTGAAAAAGCATCTAATTTTGTTGTCGAGACTGTATCTGCAAATGTACCTATTCCAATATTAGTGAAAGGCGTACAGATTTTTCAAACGGTGAAACATAAAGTATTACAAACTAAGCCCTTTGATGAATTTATTGAGCAACCGATTCCTGATGTCTCTACACTAAAAATCGAAGATATTGATGTCAGTAATCCGTTTTTATATCGCCAACATCAAGTCAATCCTTACTTTAAGCGTCTGCGTGATGAGTGTCCTGTCCATTACCAAAAAAGTAGTCCATTTGGTGCATTTTGGTCGGTGACACGTTATGAAGATATTGTCTTTGTTGATAAAAATCACGACATATTTTCTGCTGAACCTGCAATTATTATTGGCCAAACGCCCGAAGGTTTACCTGCTGAAATGTTTATTGCGATGGATCCTCCCAAGCATGATAAACAGCGTCAAGCCGTACAAGATGTGGTTGCTCCAAAAAATTTAAAAGAATTAGAAGGTTTAATTCGCACACGCACGCAACAGGTATTAGATGAATTGCCTGTGAATACCCCTTTTGATTGGGTGCAAAATGTGTCGATTGAATTAACCACGCGTATGTTGGCGACTTTGTTTGATTTCCCTTATGAACAACGTCATAAATTGGTGTATTGGTCAGATATTATTGCAGGTAGCCCACAAGCAACAGGCGGGCCGGGTAGTAGTAATGATGAGTTTTACAATGCCGCTTATGAGATGACTAAACAATTTTCTGAGCTTTGGTATCAAAAAGCGGCAGATAAAGCTGCTGGTAAACCCATGGGTTATGATGTGATGAGTATGTTGGTGTATTCCAAAGATACCGAAGACCTCATTAAAAAGCCAATGGAGTTTATGGGAAATTTAGCCTTATTAATTGTCGGTGGTAATGACACGACACGTAATTCGATGTCGGGTGGGGTGTATGCTTTAAATTTATTCCCTAATGAGTTTACCAAGCTCAAAAATAATCCGAGTGTGATTCCAAACATGGTCTCTGAGATTATTCGTTGGCAAACCCCTTTGGCATATATGCGTCGTATTGCTAAGCAAGATGTGGAGTTAAATGGCCAGTTAATTAAAAAGGGCGATAAGGTCGTCATGTGGTATGTGTCTGGGAATCGGGATGAACGCGCCATTGACAATCCAGATGCCTTTATTATTGACCGTAAAGGTGCGCGTAACCATTTATCGTTTGGTTTTGGTGTACATCGTTGTATGGGTAATCGTTTAGCCGAATTGCAATTGCGTATTTTATGGGAAGAAATTTTAAAGCGTTTTGACAATATTGAAGTGTTGGCCGAGCCAGAAATAGTACAGTCTAACTTTGTTAGAGGTTATGCCAAAATGATGGTGAAAGTCACGCCTAAATATAGTTAAACTGACACTAAGAAAAGTATAGTTACTGAGCGAAGTCGAAGTATCGGTTGGTTTCGACTACGCTCAACCAACATCACTGCGCTCAACCCTCACAAAAATGTACCCTGAGCGAAGTCGAAGGGTAATTTTTAGGATTAACACCATGTCAAATCAAGTTTGTCTGATTATTGGTGCCAGCCATGCGGCTGCACAGTTAGCCACCAGTTTGCGTCAAGAGGGTTGGCAAGGCGACATTATCATGATCGGCGATGAAGCTTATTTGCCATACCATCGTCCACCTTTATCAAAAACTTTTTTAGCAGGTGATAAAGACATTGATGACTTGTTGATTCGTCCAGCGAGCTTTTATGAAAAGAGTGCCATTCAATTTAAACAAGGGCGAGTAACTGCACTTGATAGACAGCAACAAAAAGTTACCCTCAACGATGGCACACAGCTTCACTACGATAAGCTAGCCTTGTGTTTAGGCGCAAGAGTACGTAGAGCAGGGCTAACAGGCGAAAATTTAGCTGGTGTGCATTATTTGCGTAATATTGCGGATATTCAGGCGATTAAACCGTATGTTGTACAAGGCAAACGTGCAGTGATTATTGGTGGCGGTTATATTGGCCTAGAAACAGCGGCTTCCTTAAAAAAATTAGGTATGGATGTGGTGGTGCTAGAAATGGCGGAGCGAGTTTTACAACGCGTCACTGCACCCGAAATGTCTGAGTTTTATACCCGTATCCATCAACAACAAGGCGTAGCCATCTATACCCAAATGACTGTGAGTGAGATTGTTGGTGAAGAGCAAGTGCGTGCAGTGAAATGTGCGGATGGACGAGAGTTTTTGGCAGACTTGGTGATTATTGGTATTGGGGTTGTGCCTAATGTTGAGTTGGCCGAGCAAGCAGGTTTAGAAGTCAATAATGGGGTTGTGGTCGATGAATTTGGCCAAACCAATGATCCGAATATTGTGGCCGCAGGCGATTGTGCCAATCATTTTAATGCCATTTATGGCCGTAGAATGCGTTTAGAATCTGTGCCTAATGCCAGCGATCAAGCCAAATCAGCAGCAGCAGCCATTTGTGGTGTGCATAAGCCTTATAAAAGTTTGCCGTGGTTTTGGTCAGATCAATATGATTTGAAGTTACAAATTGCTGGTTTAAGCCAAGGTTATGACCAAGTGGTGATTCGTGGTGATAGTCTAAACGGTCGTAGTTTTGCCGCGTTTTATTTACAGCAAGGCAAATTGATTGCCGCGGATTGTATTAACCGACCACAAGAATTTATGCTCAGTAAAAAAATTATCGCTGAGAGTTTAGCGATTGATGCTGCTCGTTTGGTCGATGAGTCGATTCCTGTCAAGGAGCTTGTTTAGAAAGCTTAGTCATTAAACCGTTGAATATCACATAAAAATATCGTCTCATGATATCTTGCTGTTAAAATAAGCTTATATTCGATCATAAAACTAGCTTGTCGTTTGACTATCTGCTAGTTTTTTTATGATAACAATAAAATACATCTTTTTCTTATAAGCAAGATTATGACAGCCAAACAGCCATCTAAATTAACTACGAAACAAAAAAAACATGTTTTGGGTTGGGGAACAGTTTTTTTATCTTATAGTTTATTAGGATTTTTGGCTGCACCCAGTTTAGTCACCAAATTTGCTAAAGACTATGTTGCTGAGACTTTGCATCTAGAATTAGATATTAAAAAAGTAGAAATTAATCCTTTAACGTTAGCCATCAAAATTGAAGGTTTGCGTATTAAACAACCGCAAGGAGAACTGTTGGTATCGGCTGAGCATTTATATGCTAATGCCAGCTTACTATTATCTGCTTGGCAACAAAGAATTTATGTTGACGAGTTAGATGTCATTCATCCCTATATTAATGCTCAGATTAATCAAAAAGGACAATTTAATTTATTACAATTGTTGCCACCTGATGACCATGAAGAGAAAAGCAGTACCGCATGGCAATTAGCCATTTTAGGAATTCATCAAGCAAAAATTGATTTGGCTGATTATAGTCGCCAACATCCTTTTGTCAGTCAGTTTAATGACTTAAATCTAAAACTTTTTAATATTAGCTCCTTAGCCAATGACCAAGGCCGTTATCAATTTGCGGCACAAACAAATCAAGGTGAAAGTTTTGCATGGCAAGGCACATTGGGTTTAAATCCAATACGCTCACAAGGCCAGTTAGGCATTATCTTCTGCAATACATTTGTCTATTGCAGAATCCCACAATTCAGGGTTGTTTCTTACGTCAATTCTCTCGCCTTTGCTTGTTACATGGTTTGTTGTTGAGCGTAACCATCTATAACGTTCAGCATCCGCACTAAGTTTTTCAACCTCTCTAATAAATTCATCCATCATCCATTCGCTCGGTCTTTCTGCTCTAAATCGTTGCATTGCTTTACCTAGCTTGCTTTTACAATCATCTTCACTTGCGTAACAGTTCATCGTTATCTCCAAAATGCCTAACTCCCGTTCAAGCAGATAAAAACCTAGCTAATAATTTCGTAAAACAATTATCTTTAAGGTTTTTACTGCTTAACTTAGTCAGTTAGTAATTAAAAAGTTAAATCTAAAACCACTCGCTGATTATGCTTTAACTAATGATGTGCCTATCATCTTAAATAAAGCTCTTTTAGATATACAAGGCGATTATCAATTTCAATTAGTTAATGAAAAACCTGAGCTAAATATTGATAAAACGTCTGTAAAAATTTATGACTTGGTGGCACAAAGCACTAACCAACAGCCAATTATTTATCAGTTAGAGAAATTAAGCTTAGATAACATTAAAGCGAATTGGCCAAATCCACAATTGACGATTCATCATAGCCAAATAAACAGTTTGAACTTACACAGCGAACAGCAAAAAATTGTTAATTTGGCAGATTTACAGTTAGCTAATATCAGATGGCAACAGCAAGCAGACCAACTATCGCTAGAAAAAATCAGTGTACAGGACTTGTTAATTAATGGTCAACAAAACAGTTTGTTCACGCTACCAAATTTGTTGGTGAGTAATTTTAGTGCTAAACCCCAAGCGCAACAGTTTCATACTGGTAAAATTAGTTTAGAAGGTGGTCACACCCAAATTAGTCGTTTAAAAAATGGTGAGCTTGATTTACAGCAAGAGCTAAATAATTTAGCAACACGTTTACAAGCCAGTTCCTCAGTACAACAACCACCAGCGAAGACAACAAACGTTAAAACGCAATTGAGTTTAGGTGAGTTAAATGTGCGTAACTTTGTAGTTGATGCGCAAGATCAACAGCAATTGCCAGTCTTTAAACAACAAATCACCATTAATCAGTTAACGGTTTATCCAGAATTAGACCTCAAAAAGCCACATCAACTACAAAGTGACATTCAGTTATCAACAGGTGGGAAAATAAACTTAAAAGGTGAGCTAGATGAATCACCATTAATGGTGAATACACAGCTAAAAATAGAAAACTTAGCCTTAGTACCATTATCTAGCTATTTACAACAAGTGGCATTGTTAAAGCTAGAAAGTGGCTTGGTCAATGTTGATGGTCATTTGCAATTTAGTCAGCAGCTTAAAAACCAAGCCAGCTTTCAAGGTAATGTGGGTGTTAGTCAGTTTGCTGCCAATGATCTTAAACTCAATCAACGCTTTTTGGCATGGCAAGATTTACTGGCAAAGGGGTTAAAATGGCAATTAGAGCCGATGTCAATTAATGTCAAAGAAGTTATAGCCAATAAACCTTTTACTCGCTTGATTATTGCGCCAGATCGCACGATTAACTTTGAAAATATAGTGGCTAGTGAGAGTAAAACTAATACTAAAAATAATAAGCAAACTATGCCTTTGAATATTGATAAAGTACAAGTCAACGATGGCTCTATGTTATTTGCCGATTTAAGTTTAACCCCACAATTTGCCACAGGGATTCAAGCTTTGTCAGGCCAAATTAATCATATTTCTACACAGACTAATAAATTAGCTACGGTTCAATTAAATGGACGTGTTGACCAATATGGTAAAGCGGTGATTAAAGGGCAAGTAAACCCTTTTAAGCCCGATCAAAAAACCAATATTGCTCTAAAGTTTGATAATGTTGAATTGACGACTCTTACGCCTTACTCGGCTAAATTTGCAGGCTATCGTATTGATAAAGGAAAATTATCATTAGATTTAAATTATCAAGTGGCAAATAGGCAGTTAGTCGCTAGCAACAAATTGGTTCTTAATCAATTAAGTTTAGGTGAAAGGGTAGACAGTCCTGATGCCAAAAATTTGCCTTTACGTTTAGCCGTGGCCATTTTAAAAGATAGTCATGGCGTGATTGACTTAAACATTCCCATTACAGGCAGTTTAGATGACCCAAAATTTAAAGTAGGCCCAATTATTTGGCAGGCTGTGGTCAATGTTGTGACCAAAGTAGCAACCGCTCCGTTTAGGTTTTTAGCGAGTTTGGTCAATGGCCAAGATGATATTGATAATATTCCCTTTGACCTAGCTAATAGCCAGCTTAATGAACAAGCCAGTACCAATGTGCAAAAAGTAGCCGATATTTTGCAAAAGAAAGCTGATTTACAAATAGAGGTACGAGGTAATTTTAATCAACAACAAGAGTTGGCAGCCTTACAACAAGCAAAATTTAAGCAATTATGGAATAGCAATTATCCTAATCAAGCGATCAGTATTAGCTTATTAGAAAAGCTCTATAGTCAACAAATAGGTACAGAAGCTTTAGCACAACAAAAAGTATTAACGCTAAAACCGAGCGCAGAGGGACAGAGTTTGACCACACAAACGGCAATTTATCAACAAACACTGATCGATAAATTGGTTAAAGCACAGCCTATTACTGAAGGTGATTTAAGACAATTGGCTTTAGAGCGGGCAAAGAGCATTAGAAATCAATTAGTTGAAAAATATCAAATAGCCGCTAATCGGATTTTTATCTTAGAACCTAATGCCGTTGAATTATCTCAAAATCAACAGGTTATTACTAATTTGACCTTAAAACAGGATTAAAATATGTAAGATTGTTTGACAAAAGTTGTTGAGACTGTATAGTGGCTCATGCTAGCATCTTTTTGTGAATGGGTACAAATAGAACAAGGTCATTTTATCGACTGTTCTTATTAGGCTATACAGGGTGTGAATCATGGCTTTTAAAGCGGCAGAGAGTTTAGCAGAACAAATTGCTCGACATGTGGGACGACAAATTGTTACAGGTGACTTAGTTGAAGGTGAGCGTATTCAAGAGTTGCGTATCGCCAACGAGCTTAATGTCAGTCGTGGCTCTGTTCGTGAAGCCTTATTGATTTTGGAACGTCGTCATTTAATCGAAATTTATCCGCGTCGTGGTGCGGTAGTCTCGGAAATGTCTGCCCAACAAATCCGTAGTTTATTTGAAATGATTGCTTTGTTATTAGGCTTAATTGCGCGTCGCGCGGCTGATAATTGGCGTCAACACGATGTAGAGCCATTTACATCTTTATTAGATAAACTCCAAAATGTTGCTCGTCAGGGCGATATTGAAGCATTTTATGAAGGTTCATTTGAGTTTTTTCATTTAAGTTGTCGTTTTGCGATGAATAACTATATTGAGGAAATGTTGGAAGATTTACAGCCTGCATTACAACGTAGTTATTATTTAGCCTTACATACCAATAAACGTGAATTACAAGAAGCGCATAATCATTTTAAATCAATTGTAGAAGCGATTTTAATGCGTAAAGGTGATCAAGCTTCAGCATTAGTTGATGATTTTTGCCGTCATTTGCGTAATTTGGTGTTAGATTCATTAGCAAGAATGAAACAAATCGAATTGGCGTGGGCGCAACGCTCACGACGTTAATATAGTGAGATTTACTGAATTTTTGGTAAATCTCAGTATTAACATTAAGAGTTTTCACAGTATTTTTTATTATTTTCTGCCTAAAAATTATTCAAAAAGAATATTTACTCTAAAAAAGCGATTTATTTGGCATTTTTGCAATATTTTGTTGCAAATTACCGATAAGCTGTCTATTTTTTTCGATAGAATTTGTACGATTTTTACTACAAGGATGCTGTAAATCGCTGTTTTCTTCATAAGACTTAATGACATAGCTTATACATTCGCCAAAAATGAATGTTTGAGTTTTGGATGAGTTATTAAATACTAAGCTTATTATAAAAATCAGCCAACTTGGTTAAGGACAATTTACCTTTTACCCCTAATTAATGAATAAATAACCATGCGCCTTAAAAGTATTAAGCTAGCGGGTTTTAAATCATTTGTGGATGCCACCACTGTGCCATTCCCTACGAATTTATCTGCCATCGTAGGGCCAAATGGTTGTGGTAAATCCAATATTATCGATGCCGTTCGTTGGGTAATGGGTGAGTCGTCTGCGCGTTATTTACGTGGCGAGTCAATGGCGGATGTTATTTTTAATGGTTCTAGTGGCCGTAAACCTGTTGGCCAAGCCAGTATTGAATTAATTTTTGATAATAGTGATGGCACATTAGGCGGAGAATATGCCCGTTATAATGAAATTGCGGTACGTCGCCAAGTCAATCGTGATGGTAAATCTGATTATTTTTTAAATAGCAGCCGTTGTCGTCGTAAAGATATTACTGATATTTTTTTGGGAACAGGATTAGGCCCTCGTTCTTATGCAATTATTGAACAGGGGATGATTTCACGCTTAATTGAAGCGCGCCCTGAAGAGTTACGGGTTTATATTGAAGAAGCCGCAGGTATTTCTCGTTATAAAGAGCGTCGCAAAGAAACAGAAACTCGATTAACTAATACGCGTGATAATTTAGCGCGTTTAAATGATATTCGTGATGAATTAACCCGTCAGTTAAGCCATCTGCAAAAGCAAGCGGATGCTGCCGAAAAATATCGCGCCTTAAAAACCGAAGAACGTCAAACTAAAATCGAATTATTTGCATGGCGTTGGCAAACTATTCAGCAAGAGCTTGCCCAATATGAATTGCAAATTCAACAGCAAGCCGAACAGTTAGCTCAATCTTTAAATCAACAGCAGCAGTTAGAAACAGCGTTGGTGCATGAGCGTCAAAAAGAAGAACAAGCCCACCAAGACTTACATGGTGCTCAAAATCATGTTTATGGTGTAGCGAATAGTATCAATCAAAACCAACAACAAATTGCCCATTTGCAACAGCGTCGTCAGCAATTATTGCAACAACAACAGAGCGTGGTTTTACGTCAGCAACAAGCACAACAAGAGTCTGTGCAAGATGCTGAAGAGTGGGCAATGTTGAATGCTCAACTCAATGAATTGAAGCCTGTCCTTGATGAATTGCATGCGTTATTAGCCGAACAAAACAGCCAATTATTTGATGCTGAGCAAAACTTATTGCAACAGCAACAAGCTTACGAAATTAAGCAACAACAAATCGCCCAAAGCACCTCACAAGTGCAAGTATGGCAAGCTAAAGTACAAGCTTATGAGCAAGCTTTATTGCGTAGCCAAGAACGTCAACAACGCTTGCAAAAAGAGTTAGCTGAGTTTGCGACCGATGGTTTATTAGATGATGTGGCGATGCAGCAAGAAGCTTTGGCTGAGCTTGATGTGTTATTACAAGATGAGCAAGCCGAGCTTGAACAATTAAGCGACAAGCTTACTCAGGCAGCACAACAGTCACAACAGTTACAGCAAAACTTACATAAACTCAAAAGTGAACAGCAAAAAGCTGAAGGCCAACAATCCGCCTTACAAGCTTTGCAACAAGCAGCCGTGGGACGTGATAATCAACAGCAGTATCGTTGGTTACAACAACAAGGCTTAGCTGAGCAGCCTCGTTTGGCTGAGGTATTAAAAGTAGAACAGGGTTTTGAGCCTTTGGTCGAAACTGTGTTAGCTGATGTATTAAAAGCGATTGTGGTTGATGATATTAGCCAAATTGATGTTAGCCAAAGTCCCGCATTAGTGTTGATTGAGCGTGGTGCAAACACAGCATTAAAACAGGGAAGCCTCGCACAAAATCTTGTTTCAGAGATTGCCCAAGATTTATTAACACAGGTTTATGCCGTTGCCGATTTGCCAACAGCCTTGGCACAACGTCAACAACTGGCTAATGGTGAGTCTATTATCACCGAAGATGGTTATTGTGTTGGTAAAACATGGTTGAAAGTGTTGGGTAAAGGTGAAGATAGTGTTTTAGCTCGCCAACACAGCTTAGAGGCTTTACAACAGCAATTAGCGCATTTGCACCAAGAGATTAGTGAAGCGCAACAACAGCAAGTGCAGCTCAATCAATTACAACAACAAATGGAACAGCAGCGTTTACAAGCACAGCGCCAACTGTCGAGCCATTTACAGCAGCGTGGTGCGGAGCAAGCTAAATTAGCCAAATTACAGGCACAATTAACACAAACTCAATTACAAGCCCAGCGTTTACGCCAAGAGCTAGAAGAGTTGGCTGAGCAGCGTGAGTTGGATCAAGAATCATTAGCTGAATCACGGATGCAGTTAGAGCAGCATTTACAAGATTTACAAGAACAGCAATTGTTGATTGAGGATTTACAACAAGCTCGAGAAAATAACCGAGTATTATTAAATAATGCGCGTTTTAGTGTGCAGCAAACCCAACAACAAAATCATCAAACGGCATTAAAAGTTCAAGGCTTAGAAACTCGTTTAGCAGCATTAAGTCAAAATAAACAACGTCAGCAACATTATTTAATGAGTTTAGATCAACAAACTGTGGATATGCAGCGTGATATTGAAGCATTAATAGAACCTGTGGCTGAATTAAAATTAGTTCTCGAAGAATTAATGGCAGAAAAATTAATTGCTGAACAAACATTACAGCAAATGGAACAAGATTTGCATTCGGTGACTCAATATTATCGACAACTTGAACAACAACGCCAAACATTAGTGATGTCTTTAGAGCCATTACGCCAACAATTAGAAAAAAATCGTTTGCAATGGCAAAATTTATCGGCACATCAAGGCCATATTGTCGAGCAGTTAAAAGAATTTAATATTAATACCGAGATAATAGCCAATTATCTAAATGTACAAATGAATGAGTCAGAATGGCAAATGCGTTTGGAGCAATTAGCCAATAAAATATCGCGATTAGGTGCTATTAATTTAGCCGCGATTGATGAATATCAACAGCAAGCAGAAAGAAAACAGTATTTAGATAATCAAGCCCAAGATTTAGAAGAGGCATTAACTAAATTAGAAGCAGCGATTAAACATATTGATAAAGAAACACGTAGTTTATTTATTGATACTTATAATCGGGTAAATGAAGGATTACAGCATTTATTCCCTAAAGTATTTGGTGGCGGTATGGCGTCATTAAGTTTAGTGGGAGAGGATACCTTAACCAGTGGCGTGAGTATTATGGCGCGACCACCGGGTAAAAAAAATGCCACCATCCATTTATTATCGGGTGGTGAAAAAGCATTAACGGCTTTAGCCCTAGTATTTTCGATATTTCAATTAAATCCTGCACCATTTTGTTTACTAGACGAAGTGGATGCACCATTAGATGACGCTAATGTAGGACGTTTTTGCCGACTCGTGGAAGAAATGGCGCAACAAGTACAGTTTATTTATATCACACACAATAAAATTGCGATGTCGATGGCAACGCAATTAATGGGTGTTACCATGCATGAACCTGGTGTTTCACGTTTGGTGACCGTTAATGTAGAACAAGCCGCAGCCTTAGCCGCTGCCTGAGAGATCTGTTATGACGATGGAAATGGGAATCGGGATCGCCCTTGTGGTTGCTCTCGTTGTGTTGGCCAAAACAATATTTGATTTGTCCCAGCAGAAGAAACAACAAGCTCGTATTGAGCCTGCTTTAACTGATGAATGTACAATTGTTGATGGTTTTCCGATTATTGCACGTGCTTCACGTACACATTTACCTAAAGTAGGTAATATTGAGCCTGTATTAGCTGCAGAGCAATCTACTGATTTTACACAGACTTTTGCCGCTAATGAAGAGTTAGACACTGTGAAGTTTGTTGTTGAGCAACCTGTTGTTCAGCAAAGCAATGTGGCAATTTTACCAGTTCGCCACGAGCCACGTATTGAGCCTGTTGCAGAAGAGGAAGAAACGGTTGCTGATGATGAATTTATCGACACTGTTGCGATGTCTCAATCACAAAGTAAAGTGGTTGAAGGTCAAGACTATGTGGTTTTATATGTGACTTCTGGTCGTGTGCCTTTTGATGGCGAGCGTTTATTAAAGGCCGTATCAAATTATGGTTTACGTTTTGGCGAAATGGGTATGTTCCATCGTCACGAACATCCAAATGGCCATGGCCAAGTATTATTTAGCATGGCTCGTGTTGATGAATCAGGTGCATTTGATTTAGAAGCAATGGGTTCTGAGTTTATTAATGCCGTGACCTTGTTTGTTGCCTTACCAAATCAACAACCTTTATTAGCTTATGATATGATGATTGACACGGCTAAGCGTTTAGCTCATGAATTCTGTGGCCAAGTATTAGATCAAAATCAACAACCATTAAACCGTCAGTTAACGGAACATTACCGTGAATTTGTTATGGAGTTTACTCGTCACCACTTGATGAGCAAAGCTGTTTGATCTTCTATCGTCATAATAGAGCCATAGACTTATTGTAAATAAATATAAGTCTAGAAAAACAAAAGCCCCATTTTTGGGGCTTTGTTTTTGCGTCAGAAATACCTTACGTATTTTACTGACATTAGCACGCTTTCTGGTGGATGCGGTAAATGTGAATAAACCAGTGATAATCGTGTAAGTCATAAGTAGTCGTTTAATAGCGTAGCTAGCTAGTATATTTTTTTGTCTTGAGTCATTATCAGTATGAGTAATTTTGAATTTAATTTTGGGAATGAAAACGTGTTATCGGAACAAATTATTCAGCAGGCATTATACTTAAGAGAGCAATTACGTCATCATAATCACTGTTATTATGTGTTAGATAATCCACAAATTAGTGATGCACAATACGATATTTTATTTAGGCAATTACTACAATTAGAAAAAGATTATCCGCAATTACAAAATCCAGATTCACCCACACAAAAAGTTGGCGGTGAGGCATTATCGGCATTTAATAGTATTGAGCATAGAATACCGATGTTGTCGTTGGGCAATGTATTTAGCCAAGATGAATTAAACGATTTTGAACGCAAAATAAAAGAACGTTTAGAAACGAGTAGTGATATTGAATATTGTGCCGAATTAAAATTAGATGGTTTAGCGATTAGTTTAATTTATGAGAATGGACTATTTAAACAAGGTGCAACACGTGGTGATGGCACGACGGGCGAAGATATTAGTCATAATCTAAAAACCATTCGAAATTTACCATTACAGTTAAATACCTTAACACCACCAGCAATATTAGAAGTGCGTGGTGAGGTCTTAATGCCTAAAGCGGGTTTTCATAAATTAAATGCGGAGGCTCAACAAAAAGGCGAAAAAATTTTTGCTAATCCACGCAATGCGGCGGCAGGCAGTGTTCGCCAGTTAGACCCCAAAATTGCAGCCCAACGACCTTTGGCATTTTATGCCTATGCTGTTGCCCAAATTGATGGCCAAGAATTACCAAAAACCCAATATGAAGTTTTACAGTGGCTAAAAAGCTTGGGCTTTACCATTAGTGACCAAATTCAAACAGGTATTGGAGCTAAGTTTGCCGCCCAGTTTTTTGCTCAAATTCAGCAGCAACGTAGTCAATTACCTTATGACATTGATGGGGTGGTGATTAAAGTCAATGAGCTAGCTAAACAACAACGATTAGGCATTGTTAGTCGTGAGCCACGCTGGGCAACTGCCTATAAATTTCCTGCCGAATTAGCGAGTACCATGTTAGAGGCCGTTGATTTTCAAGTGGGACGAACAGGGGCATTAACGCCTGTCGCTCGTGTAAAACCTGTGTTTGTTGGTGGTGTGACGATTAGTAATATTACCTTGCATAATATGGACGAAATTAAACGTTTAGATTTGGCGATTGGTGACACCATTGAAGTGTGTCGTGCAGGGGATGTAATTCCTAAAGTGACACAGGTATTACACAAAGCAGAACAGAGCCAAGTAATTACTCTTCCTAGTCAATGTCCTGTTTGCCAATCAGCCATTGTCCAAGACGAAAAAGGCGTGATTGCTCGTTGTTCGGGCGATTTTTATTGCGAAGCACAAGTACAGCGGCGTTTAGCACATTTTGTCTCACGTAAAGCGATGAATATAGATGGTTTGGGTGAGCGTTGGTTAGAGCAATTTTTAGAAATTGGCTTAATTAGTAATATTGCTGATTTGTATGCATTAACGAAAGAAAAAATCTTAGCCAAAAATATTGAGGGCATGGGAGAGCGTTTAGCCGAGAAGATTGTTAATGCCATTGAGCAAAGTAAAACTACCACGTTGCCACGTTTTATTTATGCCTTGGGTATTCGTGGCGTGGGAGAAAGTACCGCTTTAGCCTTAGCACAACATTTTGCAAGCTTAGAAGCCATTCAACAAGCCACAGAGGAAACCTTAAAACAAGTGCCTGATATTGGTGAGGTCTCGGCAAAATGGATTGTGGCGTATTTTCAAGAGCCAATTCATCAACAAATGATTGCTAAAATGCAAGCAGCAGGGGTTAATTGGCCAGCGATGGAACAACGTAGAGAGCAACCCTTAACAGGGCAAATATGGGTATTAACAGGTTCATTAACTACGATGGCACGAGATGAAGCTAAAGCAAAACTACAACAGTTAGGTGCAAAAGTCAGTGGTAGTGTCTCCAAAAAAACCACTATTGTGGTTGCAGGTGCAGAAGCAGGTTCTAAATTGGCCGATGCTCAAAAGTTAGGCGTGACGGTTTGGGATGAGCAACAGTTAATAGCTTTGTTACAAGAACATCAAGCTTAAGTTTTTTGTTGCTGATACCAATACCACGCATACAAGACAGCCAGAGTTTGTGTGGCTAAAATAGGCATCAGCAACACATAATAACTGTAATGTAAAAAGCCATAAGCACCTATTAAACCACCAGCAATAAACCCACCCAATAAAATTAAATACAAGCCAATCTTGCGTTTATCAATACTATGACCACGCAAATATTGACCAATTAACGCCCCTAAATCAGTCACCGTACCTGTCACATGAGTGGTTCTAATGACGGCACCACTATAAGTGCTAATCATCGCATTTTGTAAACCACAAGCAGCAGAAGCCCAAAAATCGCCAGCATTATAATTGCCTTGCAACATAATCAGAGCAAAAATTAACAAAAGACTTTCTATAAATAGCGCAACACTATAACGTCTGCCGAGTTTGAGTGTGGCATTTTGAATAATTAAACCACTGAGCATAGCACCCATAAAAAAACTCAGCATCACACCCATAAAATGTTGCACGGCTAGCCATTCGCCTTGAACGATTTTTAAACTAAATAAAGAAACAGTACCCGTTAAGTGTGATACGGATTGATGTTGAAAGCCAAGCAAGCCAACCACATTAATTAAGCCAGCAATTAACGCTAAAATAAAAGCACCAATTTCGATCCATGCAGGGAGTTTTTGCGTCATAGCGTGATTTCACAGATAAACTTGACATTACAATTTGTAAGGATTAAGACTTAATTAATAATAGCCACCAATTATAACTGATAGAAGGATAGATAAATGTTTGAGTCAGCCGAAATTGGCCACAAAATTGAAAAAGCGATTTATAAAGTTGAAGAACCAATTCTCAGAGAAGCATTATTGGATGCACAGTACGAATTAAAAGAGCATAAAGACTTTCCTGTGGTGATTTTAATTAATGGTGTTGATGGTGCAGGTAAGGGAGAAACTGTGAATTTGCTCAATGAATGGATGGATCCGCGTTTAATTTCTACCTGTGCTTTTGGTTCGCTTTCTGATGAAGAAGAGGAGCGGCCAAGAATGTGGCGTTATTGGCGAGCATTACCCGCTAAAGGCAGAATTGGTATTTTATTTGGTTCTTGGTATACAGACCCGATTATTGAACGGGTGGCAGGTGAGATTAAAGCCTCAGAATTGCATCACCAAATTGATGAAATCGTTAGATTTGAAAAAATGTTGGCACACGAAGGGGTGTTGTTATTAAAGTTTTGGTTTCATTTATCCAAAGACAAACAAAAGCAACGTTTAGAGCAATTAGAAAAAGACCCCAAAACACGTTGGCGTGTGACGGAGCAAGATTGGCAACATTTTAAACAATACGACAAATTTAGAGAAGTTTCTGAATCCGTATTACGTGAAACGAGTACCGCTGAAGCTCCGTGGATTGTGGTTGAAGGTGAGGATGCTAATTATCGCAGTTTGACGGTAGGAAAATTTATACTACAAGAAATTAAACAACGACTAGCACAAAAACCTAAGGTGATGACTCAAAGTGATGCTGCACCCTTATTACCGCCAATTGATAATTTACAATTATTAGATACTTTGGACTTAGACAAAAGTTATAGCAAAAAAGATTATCAAGAAGATTTAGAAAAATGGCAAGGAAAACTAAATTTACTCAGCCGTCATCCAAAGTTTAAAGAACATAGTGTTATTGCTGTTTTTGAAGGTAATGATGCCGCAGGCAAAGGAGGTAGTATAAGACGCATTACAGCCGCCTTAGACGCGCGTCAATATACTATTATCCCTATTGCTGCACCTAGTGAAGATGAACGTGCACAGCCCTATTTGTGGCGTTTCTGGCGACATATTCCTAGAAAAGGGCGATTTAGTATTTTTGACCGTTCATGGTATGGTCGTGTATTAGTCGAAAGGGTAGAGGGATATTGTCAAGAACATGAATGGTTACGCGCCTATAGTGAAATCAATGACTTTGAAGAGCAATTGGTTGAACATGGTGCGATTGTTGTTAAGTTCTGGTTAGCCATTAGTAAAGAAGAACAATTAAAACGTTTTCAAGAGCGCGAACAAATAGGCTTTAAACGTTTTAAAATTACCGAAGAAGATTGGCGCAACCGAGATAAATGGGATAATTATGTGCATGCTGTGGGCGATATGGTTGAGCGTACCAGTACCGACATAGCCCCTTGGACTTTAGTCGAAGCGAATAATAAGTATTATGCACGGATAAAAGTGCTAAAAACTCTATGTGAAGCGATTGAAAAAGCCTTAGATGTTTAAAAAATACACTTTAACTGCTAAAAACATGATCTAAAAAGAGGTTTTGGCTATAAAATAAGCTATTAAGCGGTTTTAGATAAAAAAGGTTTGACAGTACTGAATAAGGCTATATAATGCGCGTCCTGAGTCGGGCATGACTAGTTAAAAAGATGTTTAGAATCAATAGTTTAATGATTTTTGGGTGTGTTTTTAGCAGATTTTGAAGGGTTGAAAATAAGTTAAAAAACTTGTTGACAACGAAAAGAAATCAGATAGAATGCGCGGCCTGACTTGATGGCTGAGGCTGTTGAGTGGTTGGGGGTGGTGAGTAGTTGAGTTTAGCGGTTGTTGAATTTGATGAAAATAGTTCTTGACAGATGAATGAGATGCTGTAGAATATGCAGCCCGACTTGATTGCTGAGGTGATTAAGTTGAAGTTAGCCAGAAGATGGTTAACAAGTTCTTTAACAATTGTATAAGCAATTTGTGTGGATTTTTGCTGTTGATGATGTTGTTAAATATTTTCAATGGTAGAAAGCTCGCAATTCAATTTGTGTAGTTTTTTAATTCCATTGAGCCAAGATTTTGATGCTTTCGATAAAAGTATCACAAAATTAAACTGAAGAGTTTGATCATGGCTCAGATTGAACGCTGGCGGCAGGCCTAACACATGCAAGTCGAACGGAACCTTCGGGTTTAGTGGCGAACGGGTGAGTAATGCCTAGGAATCTGCCTATTAGTGGGGGATAACGAATCGAAAGGTTCGCTAATACCGCATACGTCCTACGGGAGAAAGAGGGGGATCTTCGGACCTCTTGCTAATAGATGAGCCTAGGTCGGATTAGCTAGTTGGTGGGGTAAAGGCTCACCAAGGCGACGATCTGTAGCTGGTCTGAGAGGATGGCCAGCCACACTGGAACTGAGACACGGTCCAGACTCCTACGGGAGGCAGCAGTGGGG
>ERZ650309.428-NODE-428-length-20869-cov-5.083357_pt1 | contig 20869 bp, 23 predicted proteins | sample MGYA00376245_ERZ650309 | MGnify/ENA primary metagenome ERZ650309 (study PRJEB26733, sample SAMN07839294) | wastewater metagenome | biome: urban; feature: wastewater treatment plant; material: waste water | place: USA: North Carolina | collected 2016-04-26 ...
GGCCAGCCGAGGGCGGCGATCTCACTGGAGACGGTGGCTGTGGGGCGGCCGTCGGGACCCGGGACCATCAGGCGGCTCGCGATGGCGATACCTGCGCTGAAGGCGGACAGCACGGCTGCCAGGGCGATGGATTGCCAGAGCACGATGGCCGCTCGCGGCGCACGCAGCGGCCACGCTGCTCGTGCCAGGACGGTTGGTACAGGACCGACGAGCATCAGCGCGACGAGGGCGAAGGTCAGCGCAGACACGCGGTTAGTGTCCCTCAGGCAGGGCCTGAATTGCCAGTCGTCGGCGTTATCCGATGCTTTGCTTCGAGTTCGTCGAGTGCGCGGCGCAGTGCGTCGGCCTCATCGGCGCCGACCCGTTCGACGAAATGCACCAGCGCGGCCACGCGGCTGCCGGAGTCCGATGCCTGATCGAGAGCGTCGACCATCAGGCCGGCGACCAGTTCGTCATGGCCGTGGGTTGGGGCGTAGCGGTGCGCGCGGTCGTCGCGGTGTTGCACGACGAGGTTCTTCTTGGCGAGGCGCTGCAGCACGGTCATGATCGTGGTGTAGGCCAGGTCACGACGGGCGGCCAGGGCTTCATGCACCTGGCGAACCGTCTGAGGCTCGCGCGAACTCCAGAGGTGTTCCATCACCTCACGTTCGAGATCGCCGAGTCGCGTCAATTTGGCCATGTTCCGTTCATTCTCCTGAGCAATAACTCCAGGGTACTACGCATTTACTACCGTGCGTCGTATCCGTTCTCGATGGTTGGCTCAACGCTGCTCGCACGGTCGGTGGTTCCCGGTCAGGCGTGGTTTACCTGTTGTTTGTGAGTCGTGTCACAGGTGGTTTCGCTACGCGTCGACCTCACTATAGTAAGGCTAACCTAACCGAAGGGGGAGCCATGACGATCGTCGTCGACGATCCACTGATCGAGCGGATGGCCATTCGGCAGGTGTTGCCGCTGCATGAGTCGAGCAAACGTCTGCGTGACCTGTGTCCGGATGCTCCGCGGGTCTACGGAGTCGCGGTCATCGGCGATCTGTCGCGGCGGCGCTGGTGGCCGCTGGCCGAGATTCTGGACACCGACAGGCTGCAGGTCATGTTCGACGCGGCGGTCGCCGATGCCGGTAGTCCGGTGGTCGCGGCTCAGCAGTTGGCCGCTGTCCTTGCCCATGTCGTCGTCGGCCGGGTCGTGCCGCTGTTGGTTCTGGAAGGTCGCGCCTGGGACACCGGACTGGAGAACCTGTGGGTGCATGTCGACTCCGAAAGGATGATCGACTGGGTCGGTGTGCTGAATCCGCTGCTGCGTGCGTTGCCCGCTGACCCGAGTCTTGCTGTCCGCGGCGGAATCTGCGACGGGATCGTGGCACTGCCGAGCGAGGCGGCTTTGACGACGTGGGTCGCGCACCGCGCCCACCGCGCATTGGCGCCACTGTTCGGCAGGCTTCACGAAGTCAGTGGCGGCGTCCTGACGATTCCGGCGATGTGGCACATCGTGGGATCGGCCGTGGTGGCGGCGGCCTCGCAGTTGCCGCTGTTGGTGCGCGACAACGGGCTGAGTTGGCCGCACGCCGGTACAGAGGAGGCCGGCATGCGTCGGGCTCAGGGGGTGCTCGATGCGTTTGTCCGCTTCGGTGCGCCGGTTCGTGGCATCGACCGGCCGTGGCAAATAGAGGGCTTGCGCAATTAGGTAAGGCTTGCCTATTATCTAGTTGTTCGAAACTAACGGACCGTGCCGGAGTCCTGAGGGCTGCAGAGACTCCCGGTCCACTCGAGAACGGGCCCCGCACTTTACGTGCGGGGCCCGTTCGCTTTGGGTAGTCGCTGGTGTAGACACCTAGAGGTGACGACATCTGTGCCTGAGGGCCTCGGAAACGGCTTCGACAGTGAAATCGGACTGGAGTATCTGGAGGTCACTCCGGACGGCGGCCGTGCGCAACTGACCATCACCGACAAGATCCTTCAGCCGTGGGGCATCGTGCACGGTGGCGTGTACTGCGCCGTCGTCGAAGGTCTGGCGAGCGTCTCGGGTCACGTGTGGCTCGCCGAGCACGGCGGCGGCACCGTTGTTGGCGTCAACAACAACACCGACTTCCTGCGGGCCATCAAGTCGGGCACCGTCACCGCGGTGTCGACGCCGATCCACCGGGGCCGCCGTCAGCAGCTTTGGGTGGTGACGATCACCGACCAGGACGACCGGTTGGTGGCCCGCGGTCAGGTGCGTCTGCAGAACATCGAGGGCTGACGTGATTTCGGCGCGCTGGGTATCGGTCACTGATACGCAGCGCGCCGAAAACGCAGGCGCATGGCAGTATCGCCCGTTATGCGTTTGAGCCCGCATGAACAAGAGCGCCTGCTGATTTCCTATGCCGCAGAACTGGCGCGGCGCCGACAGGCGCGCGGATTACGGCTGAACCATCCGGAGGCAGTTGCGGTGATCACCGATCACCTCATGGAAGGCGCCCGTGACGGACGCACCGTTGCCGAGCTGATGACCAGCGGCACGCAAGTGCTGACGCGGGCCGACGTCATGGACGGGGTGCCCGACTTGGTCCATGAAGTTCAGGTAGAGGCCACTTTTCCCGATGGCACCAAACTGGTCACTGTCCACCACCCGATTCACTGAGGCTTGTCGATGAGTGCTGATGGCGGGCCGGTGGTGCCTGGTGAAATCCTTTATGGCGACGGTGATATCGAGATCAACGCCGGCCTCACGCGGTTGACGCTCGACGTGGTCAACACCGGTGACCGGCCGGTCCAGGTGGGCAGCCATGTGCACTTTCCGCAATCGAATTCGGCATTGCAGTTCGACCGGCAGGCCGCCCACGGACATCGGTTGGACATCCCGGCCGGTACGGCCGTTCGGTTCGAACCCGGTGTTGCCCAAACTGTTTCGTTGGTTCCCCTAGGTGGCACCCGCGAGGTGTATGGCCTGTCGTTGACCCCGCCGGGAAAGTTGGACGCATCATGACGTCGTTGTCCAGACAGCGGTACGCGGCACTGTTCGGCCCCACTGCCGGCGATCGAATCCGGTTGGCGGACACCGATCTTCTGATCGAGATCACCGAAGACCTCAGCGGCGGACCGGGATTGGCCGGCGACGAGGCGGTTTTCGGCGGCGGCAAGGTATTGCGGGAATCGATGGGACAGGCCCGCACCACCCGGGCCGACGGCGCTCCCGACACGGTCATCACCGGCGCGATCATCATCGACTATTGGGGAATCATCAAGGCCGACATCGGGATTCGCGACGGACGGATCGCTGCGATCGGCAAGGCCGGCAACCCGGACATCATGTCGGGTGTTCATCCCGATCTGGTGATCGGACCGTCCACGGAGATCATCGCCGGCAACGGGCGCATCCTGACCGCCGGCGGCATCGACTGCCATGTCCATTTCATCTGTCCGCAGATCCTCGAAGAAGCGATCGGCGGCGGCATCACCACCATGATCGGCGGTGGTACCGGACCGGCTGAAGGCAGCAAGGCCACCACCGTCACTCCCGGCGCCTGGCACCTGGGCCGCATGCTCCAGGCGCTCGACGGCTGGCCGATGAACATCCTGTTGCTGGGCAAGGGCAACACCATCAATCCGGACTCCATGTGGGAGCAGTTACGCGGCGGGGCAGCGGGTTTCAAGCTGCATGAAGACTGGGGCACGACTCCGGCAGCCATCGACGCGTGTCTGCGGGTCGCCGAAGAGGCCGACGTTCAGGTCGCGCTGCACTCCGACACGCTCAACGAGATGGGCTTCGTCGAAGATACCCTCGCGGCCATCGATGGTCGTGCCATCCACGCGTATCACACCGAGGGCGCCGGCGGTGGCCACGCACCGGACATCATCACCGTGGCCAGTCATCCCAACGTCATGCCCAGCTCCACCAACCCGACACGTCCGCACACCATCAACACCCTCGACGAACACCTCGACATGCTGATGGTCTGCCACCACCTGAATTCAGCTGTGCCCGAAGACCTTGCGTTCGCCGAGAGCCGCATCCGGCCGTCGACCATCGCCGCCGAGGACCTCCTCCACGACATCGGTGCCATCTCGATGATCGGCAGCGACGCCCAGGCCATGGGACGTATCGGCGAAGTGGTGATGCGCACCTGGCAGACCGCGCACGTGATGAAGAAGCGCCGTGGGCCACTGGAAGGCGACACCGGCGGGGCGAAAGGCAACGACAACAACCGCGTCCGCCGCTATGTGGCGAAATACACCATCTGTCCGGCCGTGACGCATGGCATCGATCACGAGCTCGGCTCCGTCGAGGTCGGTAAGCTCGCCGACCTCGTGCTGTGGGAGCCGGCATTCTTCGGGGTGCGGCCGCATCTGGTGCTCAAGGGCGGCGCGATCGCCTGGGCGGCAATGGGTGACGCCAACGCGTCGATCCCGACGACGCAGCCCGTGCTGCCGCGGCCGATGTTCGGCGCGCACCCGACCGTGGCTGCCGGCCTGGCCGTGCACTTCGTGTCACCGACTGCCATCGAGGACGATCTCGCGGCCCGACTCGGCTTGCGGCGCAGGCTTGTTCCGGTCAAGAACGTGCGCGGGCGAGGCAAAGCGGACCTTCCCCTCAACGACGCGATGCCGCGCATCGAGGTTGATCCGGACACGTTTACCGTGCGGATCGACGGCGAGGTCTGGCAGGAGCAGCCGGCCACCGAATTGCCGATGGCACAACGATATTTCCTGTTCTGATGACCGGTCTGGCCACGCTGCTGACGCTGTCGGATTCCCGCCTGCCCACCGGCGGGCATGTGCACTCCGGCGGCATCGAAGAGGCTGTCACCAGTGGGCTCGTCAAGGACCTGGTCACGTTGCGGGCGTATCTGCGTCGTCGCATCCGCACTCAGGGTCTGGTGGCGGCGTCGATCGCCGGTGCGGTGCACGGGGGACTGGACCCTGCGGCGGCCGATGCCGAAACCGATGCCCGCACACCGGCTCCGGCCGCTCGGGTGGCTTCCCGCACGCAGGGGCGGGGGCTGCTTAGGTTGGCGCGGCGCGTCTGGCCGCAAACGTGTTGGACGCCGCTGGGTGCGCGCCCGCATCTGGCGGTGGTCTCCGGGGTGGTCGGTGAGGTGAGCGGGCTGAGCCGTGAACAGACCTGTGCCACAGTGATTTACACGACAATGACCTCCTCCGCCACCGCCGCGCAGCGGCTGCTCGCGCTTGATCCCGGTGACGTCGCGGCGCTGACTTTCGAGCTGTCGGCCCTGTGTGACACAACAGCCGCGGACGCTGTCACCGGCATCGCCGATCTGTCCGACCCCCTTCTGGACCTGCTGGCCGAACATCACGCCGAACGTGACCGGCCGTTGTTCGCCTCCTAGCTTGTGATTACGAAAGGTTATTTATGCCACCACATTTCATCGACGGGGAACCGCACCATCACGTCGACCGGCCCAAGCGCGAGCGTCAGCCCGGGGAGCCGTTGCGCATCGGGGTCGGCGGGCCCGTCGGCTCCGGAAAGACCGCACTGGTGGCGGCGTTGTGTCGGCAGTTGCGTGACGAACTGTCGCTGGCGGTGCTGACCAACGACATCTACACCACCGAGGACGCAGACTTCCTGCGGCGCCATGCCGTGCTGCCCGACGAGCGCATCGCCGCGGTGCAGACCGGGGGATGTCCGCACACCGCGATCCGCGACGACATCACCGCCAACCTCGATGCGATCGACGACCTGATCGAGACCAATCCCAAGCTCGACCTGATCCTCGTCGAGTCCGGTGGTGACAATCTGACGGCGACGTTCTCGTCGGGTCTGGTCGATGTGCAGATCTTCGTCGTCGACGTCGCCGGCGGCGACAAGGTGCCGCGTAAGGGTGGGCCCGGTGTCACGTTCTCAGATCTGTTGGTGGTCAACAAGACCGACCTGGCGCCGATGGTCGGGGCGGATCTCGACGTCATGCGTCGGGACGCGGCCAAGGTCCGGGACCAGCGGCCCACGGTGTTGATCTCGCTCACCGACGACCCAACCGCCGCCGACGTATTGTCCTGGGTGCGTGAGCAATTGGCTGCTGTTTGATGATCGATGCGTGACCGATGCGCTCAGATGTCCTGATCGTCGCGAGTCCGGGCCGCGGGCCGCACATCGAATGCACGGGTGCCCTGGCGGCCCGGCGAACCACCCCGAACACCGTGCACCTGGTGTCGGCCGCCGCCACGCCCCTGGGCGGCGACGCCATCAATATTCGGCTGGTCGTGGCGCCCGGTGGTTGCCTCATACTGCGCAGCGTGGCAGCCAGCATGGTGTTGCCCGGCCCGCAGCGCCTCGAGTCGTCGGCGCAATGGGATCTGCAGGTGGCAGGTGATCTCGATGTGGATCTGGAGCCGACTGTGATTGCCGGTGGCAGCAGCCACCACGTCCACACGGGTCTGCAGATCGAGCCGGGCGGTCGTGTCCGGTTGCGGGAACGGGTCCAGATCGGCCGCAGTGGTGAAACCGGCGGCCGGTGGTCGGGCGTGGTGACCGCCGACGCCGACGGGCGACCCCTGTTGCGTCACCGCGTCGAGCTCGGTGCCGGCTCGGTCAGTGACGACGAACTCGCCGCGCCACGTGCCTACATCAGCGAATTACGTTATCCAGAAAGCAATTTCGGTGCGACTGATAACGCAGAGCGTTTCCGATCGCACCGAAATCACGTGGTGATGGACCTTGCCGGCGGTGGCAGTCTGAGCACCTGGCAAGGGCCGCGACTCTAGGACGCCACGGGGTCAGGGGTGGCCTGCACGGACGACGCGATCTCTTCGAGTTCGCCGATGCGTGTCCGGGCGTAGGCCTGCTGCTCGGTGATGGTGAGTTGACCGCGCTGACGGCTCAGGAACGTCACCGTCCACGACAGCAACGTGGCGATCTTGGTCTTGAAGCCGACCAGGTAGATCAGGTGTAGACCCAGCCACGCCAGCCACGCGATGAAGCCGCCGAACTCGAGCTTGGACTTCCCGCCGAGCGGAATCTGGGCGACGGCGTTCCACTTCGACACCGTGGCCATCGAGCCCTTGTCGAAGTACGAGAACGGCTCCCGCGGCTTGGGGGTGGTGCCGTGGGCCCGCGCCTTGGCTTCGTTCTTGAGGATCGCCGCGACGTACTTGCCGCCCTGGATGGCGCCCTGGGCCATGCCCGGTACGCCGTCGACGAACGCCATGTCCCCGATGACGAACACGTTCGGGTGGCCGGGAATGGACAGATCCGGGTTGACCTTGACACGGCCGGCCCGGTCGATCTCTGTTTCGGACTGTGCCGCAAGGTCTTTGCCCAGTGGACTGGCCTGCACGCCGGCCGACCACACCTTGCACGCCGCTTCGATCCGCCGGATCGTTCCGTCGGAATCCTTGACCGTCAACCCATTTCGATCGACGTCGGTGACCATGGCGCCGAGCTGGATCTCCACACCCATCTTCTCAAGCCGCGCTTTGGCTTTCAGGCCCAGCTTCTCGCCCATCGGGGGCAGGACGGCGGGCGCGGCGTCGAGCAGGATGACCTTGGCCTCGGTCGGGTCGATGTGCCGGAAGCTGCCCTTGAGGGTCTGGTCGGACAGTTCCTGGATCTGGCCCGCCATTTCGACGCCGGTCGGACCCGCACCGACCACGACGAAGGTCAACAGCTTCTTGCGACGCTCGGGATCGCTGGACCGTTCGGCCTGCTCGAACGCACCGAGGATGCGACCGCGCAGTTCCAGCGCATCGTCGATGGACTTCATGCCTGGCGCCCATTCGGCGAAGTGGTCGTTACCGAAGTACGACTGACCCGCTCCGGCGGCGATGACCAGGCTGTCGTAAGGGGTGCTGTAGGTGTGCCCCAACAGGATTGAATCGACGGTCTGGTTCGCCAGATCGATGTGCGTCACGTCGCCCAGGAGCACCTGGGTGTTCTTCTGCTTACGCAGGATCAGCCGGGTCGGCGGGGCGATCTCGCCCTCGGAGATGATGCCCGTAGCGACTTGGTACAGCAGCGGCTGGAACAGGTGATGGGTGGTGCGGGCAATCAGTTTGACGTCGACATCGGTGCGTTGCAGCGCTTTGGCGGTGGTCAGACCGCCGAAGCCCGAACCGATGACGACGACCCTGTGGCGGTCAGTTGACGTGGCTCCAGGGTGGACCATCTCAGCTCCTTGACGTACTACCTGTTGTTGCTTGTTACACACAGGTTAGTCGGCGAGGATTCGAGCAGCGACGTGAGATGCCTCAACTCACCGACTGTTCAGCCACCGATCACCGAATGCAGGGCGGCACCGACAGCGGTGATGACCCCTGGTACGTAACCCGTCACTTGCGTCGGGATATTGATGATCACGCCACCGACACCGACGTCAAAGACCTTGGCTTTCAACTGTTCTGCAACGCTTTCTGCGCTGCCGGCGAGCATGTTCTGCCGGTTGGCCTCAGGGATCATGTCGGACGTGGCCTGATCGTTCACCAACAGCGTCAGGAGCATGCTGGTCTCAAGGGTTGCCGGGTCGCGGTCGATCTTCTCGCAGGCGTCGCGGACGACACCCAGCTTGTGCGGCAGCTCGTCGAAGCCGCCGATGATGTTCAGGTGGTCGAAGTGCCGTGCTGCCAGCGGGATGGTCTTCTTCTCGCCGCGGCCGCCGATCAGGAGCGGTATGTGGTCGCGGAAGCGGGGGTTGGCCATCGCCTCGGTGGTGCGGTAGTACTCGCCGCTGAAGGTCGGGCGCTCGCCCTTGAGCATCGGCAGCACGATCTGCAGTGACTCACCCAGCCGGTTGAACCGGTCGGTGAACGTGCCGAAGTCGTAGCCGAGTTGGTCGTGTTCGAGTTCGAACCAGCCGGTGCCGATGCCGAGGATCGCGCGCCCCTGGCTCATCACGTCCAGGGTAGTGATGGCCTTGGCCAGCAGCGTCGGGTTGCGGTAGGTGTTACCGGTGACCATGGTGCCCAGCTGCACCTTCTGGGTCGCGGTCGCCAGGCCGCCGAGGGCGGTGTACGCCTCGAGCATCGGCTGATCGGGGGTGCCGATCATCGGCAGTTGATAGAAGTGGTCCATCACGAAGACGGCGTCGAAGCCGGCGGCCTCGGCTTCCTGCGCCTGGGCGATGACGGTCGGGTACAGCTCGCTGACGCCGGTGCCGTACGAGAAGTTGGGGATCTGCAGAGCGAATCGAATCGTCACGATTCGACCCTAGCCAGCGGACCGCCCCAGGAGTCCGAGTTCGCGGGACGCGAAATCACGCATCCCGGGGAATAAATTCAGCCCTAGCCGAAGTTGGCGAGCGCCCCGCTGCTCACGTGCAACGTCTGGCCGGTGATGTGCCGGGCGGCCGGAGTCGTGAGAAACAGTGCGAGACGGGTGATTTCGGCAGCGACAGGTCCGGCTGACGAAGCGATACCGTCGTAACCGGGCTCTGCGCCACGGCCCGCGGCCACGGCGTTGACGCGGATCCCGCGGATGCCGAAGTGCGCGGCCTGCCCCGTCGTCCAATTGGAAACGGCTGCCTTGATGGCGGCTTCGACGCTGGCGTCCTTGGGGTTGTCGGGCACGACGTTGATGATCGAGCCGCCCGAGCGCAGGTTGTCGCCGAGGATCTGCACGGTCAGCACCGCAGAGAGCAGCGTGCTGTCGAGCGCGCTGCGCCAGGCTGCGGCGTGGTCGGCGAGGGTGTAGGCGCGCGGATCGCCGCCCGACCAGGTCGGCGCAGGCACGTTCACTACGGTGTCGATGTGGTGCGGCAGGTTGCCACGCAACTTCTCCAGCGAGGCGGCATCGGTGTTGTCGAAGACGATCGACCCGACTTCGAGTTCCTTGGCCGCGACCTCGAGTTCGGCCGCATTGGCGCCGACGATCAGGACGGTATGGCCCGCATCGCGGAAGCCTTCTGCGATCGACCGGCCGAGTTCGGTATCGCCTCCGGTAACCAGCACGTCCATCAGCGCTACCTCCTGGTGTTCTACGTCGAACCGTGTTCCGCAAAATGTTACTGGACAGTAGCTAGGTCACGAAATTCGCCACGCGGAAAGGGTGAATCGCAGTAGTGCCGCAGTGACCTGTGTCGCCTAGTGTTTCTCGCGTGAAGATCAACCTACGGAGCAGGGCTGCGCTCGCGCTGATCGCGGTGTCCACGCTTGCCGGCAGCGTGACCGGCTGCGGCTCGCCCGACGCCACCAACGGCAGTAAGAACCTCACCGTCTACGCCGCGGCTTCGTTGAAGTCGACCTTCACCGAGATCGGAAAGAAGTACGAGGCGGACAACCCCGGGAGCAAGGTCGAATTCAGCTTCGACGGATCGTCGCACCTCCTCACGCAGCTGACCCAAGGTGCGCGGGCCGATGTGTTCGCCTCGGCCGACACCGCGAACATGGACAAGGCCGCCGCGGCCGGTCTGTTGGTCGGTAGCCCCGTCGACTTCGCCTCGAACACCCTGATGATCGTGACTCGCCCAGGCAATCCCAGCCATATCAGCACGTTCGCTGATCTGACCCGATCAGGCCTTTCGGTCGTCATCTGTGCCAAGCCGGTGCCGTGCGGGTCGGCGACCCAGAAGGTCGCGTCGCAGTTGCATCTCACGCTCAACCCCGTCAGTGAAGAGACGTCGGTGACCGACGTGCTCAACAAGGTGACCAGCGGCCAGGCCGACGCAGGTGTCGTCTACCGCACCGACGCGATCGTGGCCGGAGACAAGGTCTCGCCCGTCGAATTCTCCGCGGCGGCCGACGCGGTCAACAAGTACCCGATTGCGGTGTTGAAGTCGACGTCGGACAACGCCGCAGCCAACCGATTCGTCCAGTTGGTGACCGGCGAGGTCGGCCAGAAGATCCTCCAGAAGGCGGGATTCGCCAAGCCTTGAGTTTCGGCTTACCGCGGTGGCTCTATCTCCCGGCCGTGGCCGGGGGCGTCTTCGTGATCCTGCCGCTGGTGGCGGTGCTGATCAAGGTCGACTGGGTCAACTTCGGTGCGCTGATCACCAGCAGTTCGTCGTTGGCCGCGCTGGCGCTGAGCCTCAAGACCGCGGCCGCCAGCACCGTGCTGTGTCTGCTGCTCGGGGTGCCGGTGGCGTTGGTGTTGGGGCGCAGCCGATCCTCGGTGGTGCGGTGGGTGCGCCCGATCTTCCTGCTGCCCTTGGTGTTACCACCGGTGGTCGGTGGCATCGCGTTGCTCTACGCGTTCGGCCGGCTGGGGCTGGTCGGCCACTACCTGGACGCGGCGGGCATCCACATCGCGTTCACGACGACCGCCGTCGTGTTGTCTCAGACATTCGTGTCCTTGCCGTTCCTGGTGATCGCTTTGGAGGGGACGGTCCGCAGCGTCGGCGTCGATCATGAGGCCGTCGCCGCGACCCTGGGTGCCGGCCCGACCGCCGTCTGGTGGCGAGTGACGCTGCCGATGCTGTTGCCGGGCTTGGTATCCGGGTCGGTATTGGCATTCGCCCGGGCACTGGGTGAGTTCGGCGCGACTTTGACGTTCGCGGGTTCGCGGCAGGGCGTAACCCGGACCTTGCCGTTGGAGATCTATCTGCAGCGCGAGTCGGATGCCGACGCCGCGGTGGCCTTGTCGCTGCTGCTGGTGGTCATTGCCGCAGTCGTGGTGGCGGCGGTCGGCAGCAGGCGACTGGCTGCCGTCGGTGTCGGCCCGGGCGGGCGATCATGACCGGGCTGCATCTTCGTGCTGTTGTCGAAAAGCGTTGTCTGGAAGTCGAATTCGAGGTCAGTGCGGGTGAGGTGCTGGCGATCCTCGGCGCCAACGGTGCCGGCAAGTCGAGTGCGTTGCAGGTGATTGCTGGGCTGCTGCGTCCCGATTCGGGGATGGTGACAGCCGGTCGGCACCTGCTCACCGACGTCGCGGCGGGGGTGCATGTTCCCGTTCACCGGCGCAATGTTGGCCTGTTGCAACAGGATTCGATGCTCTTTCCGCATCTGGACGTGATGGCCAACGTGGCCTTCGGGCCACGCTCTAGCAGCGGGCGTCGAGGGGCGTCCGCGGCAGCTGATCGGTGGCTGACGAAGGTCGGCGCGCGGGACCTTGCATCGCGGATGCCGCGGGAACTCTCGGGTGGTCAGGCCCAGCGGGTGGCGCTGGCACGGGCGCTGGCCGCCGAACCCGATGTCCTGCTGCTGGACGAGCCGATGGCCGGCCTGGACGTGGAGGCGGCCACTTCGATGCGTGCACTGCTCCGCGATGTCCTGACCGATGGGGGTCGCTGTGCGGTACTGGTCACCCACGAACTTCTCGATGTGACCTCGCTGGCCGACCGGGTGGTGATCATCGACCGCGGACGTGTCGTGGAATCGGGTCCGGTGGCGTCGGTGTTGAGTGCGCCGGGTACCGACTTCGGCGCACGATTCGCCGGCGTGAACTTGGTCGGTGGGTTCGCGCAGGAAAACGGCACGCTGTGTGCGGAGGCGGGTCTGAGGTTGGTCGGGACCGGCGGCCCCACGGTGCCGGGGACGCCGGCGATCGCTGTCTTCGCGCCGGCTGCGGTCCGGATAACCAGGTTGCGCCCTGCCGATGACGCGTTCGGCAACGTCATCGAAGTCGACGTCACCGAATTGGATCATCGTGGTGCGGCGATCCGGGTTCGCGCCGAACCTGTCGAGGGCGGTACCGATGCGGTATTCGCCGATATCTCCGCGCACGTCGCTGCCGAGCTTCGGCTCGTCCCCGGGGAGCGGGTGTACTTCAGCGTTCCGGCTGCGGCGGTGGCCATTCGGCCGGGCGGGTGAACACCGTCAGGAAACCCGCCCGGGCCGGTACTGCGGGTGTCGACGTATCAGCAACGGGTGCACTGGGCCGTGGCATCTGCATTTGCGGCGTGTGGCAACGTCCGAAATGAACACTCTGAAAGCACCTCACACTTGCGTCACGGCGGTAACACGGTAGTTTCAACCCCATGCAACACCCGGACGCATTCAAGCGGCTGATGAAGACATTGACCATCGCAATTTCCAGCGTGACCGCGGCGGCGATCGCGCTGCCCGGCGCGTCGGCCTGGGCGGATCCGGTGGCCCCGGCTCCGGCACCCGCACCTGCCTCACCTGAAGCCGGCGCCCCCGAAGCACCGGTTGCTCCGGCAGCGCCTGCTGCCCCCGCAGCCCCGGCCGCGCCGGGTGCACCGGCGGCCCCCGCTGCACCGGCGGCTCCCGCTGCGCCAGGAGCGCCCGCAGTCCCGGCTGTTCCTGCTGCGCCCGCAGCCCCCGCACCGGCGCCGGCGCCGGGCGAACCGGCACCCGCTCCGCCCGCCGACCCGAATGCCCCGGCTGCAGACCCCAACGCGCCGGCACCGGCACCCGCAGCCCCCGGCGCCCCTGCTGCGCCCGCGGCTCCGGCCGCCCCGGAGCCCGGTCGGGTCAACAACGACGCCGGCGGCTTCAGCTATGTGGTTCCGCAGGGCTGGAAGATCTCCGACGCCACGCAGTTGTCGTACGGCCAGGCCCTGCTGACCAAGGTCGCCGCCACCGGTGAGCAGCCTCCGACCGACACCAGCGTGTTGATCGGTCGCCTCGACCTGAAGCTGTTCGCCGGCGCGGAAGCCGACAATGCCAAGGCGGCGAACCGTCTGGCCTCGGACATGGGTGAGTTCTTCATGCCGTTCGCCGGCACCCGGGTCAATCAGGCCACCGCTTCGCTCACCAGCGGACCGCTGCCCGGTTCCGCGTCGTTCTACGAGGTGAAGTTCACCGACACCAGCAAGCCCAGCGGTCAGATCTGGGCCGGCGTTGTCGGAAACCCGCCGCCGGACAGCAGCATTCGTGCCCAGCGCAACCCGCAGCGGTGGTTCGTGGTGTGGTTGGGTTCGTCGAACCACCCGGTCGACAAGGACGCTGCGGCAGCGCTCGCCCAGTCGATCCGGCTGTGGACCCCGCCGCCCCCACCGCCAGGAGCGGCCGCCCCGGCACCCGCTCCGGCTGATCCGGCCCACCCGAACGTGGGCGTGCCGGTCCCGGTGACCAACGCACCGCCGGAGATGACCCCGTAGTTCCAGACTCCAACAAGTGAGGACCGTGCCCACCGGGCACGGTCCTCACTTGTTGCGGGGGAGTTGTTCCGAGGAATCGTCAGGTCGAACAGGTTGACTCTGCGCTCTGGGCGCTCGCTACTCGAACAGATGCGCCCTCAGCGCAGTCTCAACGCGAACGGCTATACCTTCTTGACCTGCCGGTAGATCAGCACCAGGATCACTGCACCGACGAGGGCGCCCAGGAACGAGTGATTGATCGGTGGCGTGAGCTCGAACTTGTGCGGTGCGAATACCAGGCTGCCCAGAGTGCCGCCGACCCAGCCGCCAGCAACACCGAGAACACAGGTCAGAATCCAGCCCATGTCGTCTTTGCCTGGTACGACGAACCGGGCAACCGCGCCGACGATGAGACCAAGAATGAGCATTCCGAGAATGTGAAACATCACAAACCTCTCTCGCGTTGTGGTCGTTACCACTTGAGGTTAGCCCCGACCCGAAGTGTGCTGTGAGGTCTGAACGGCAGCGATCAGGTGACGATTTCGCCGGTCTCCGCTAGTGCAGCTGCCACACCGCGGCCGCGGCCAGGGCACCCATGCCGTTGAGTGACCAGTGCAGGGCGATCGGGGCCAGCAGGCTGCCCGACCGTCGACGTAGCCAGGTGAACACGAAGCCGGCTGCGCCTGTCGCGAACACCGCCATCACGACACCGGCGACCATGCCGGCGACACCGGAACCGAGCACGCGGGTGAATCCGACATTCCCGCTGGTCAGGCCAAATGAACTGGCAATATGCCAGAGCCCGAACAGCAGCGAGCCGACGGTGGCCACCCCACGGAAGCCCCATGCCCGATCCAACGTCCCATGAAGCACCCCGCGGAACGCCAACTCCTCGGGGATCACCGTCTGCAGCGGGATGATGATCATGGACGCCAACAGCGCACCCGAGATGGTCGCGTAGTGGTTGTTCAAGAACATCGGCCGCGTCAACGGCAACAGGGCACCGATGGCGATCACCGACCCGACGACGGCAACTGCGGTCAGGGCATAGCGCAGGCCCGAGCGCCAGTGCCCCCGACCGAGGCCGATTTCCGTCCAACCCAGGCCGCGCGAGCGCATCAGCGCCACCAAGGCGAGCGCGCCGGCCGGAACCACGACGATATTGGCCCACGCGGTGGTGAAGTGCGCGACGAGATTGGTCAGGACGAGCACCGCCACCACGACGGCGACGTCGACATAGACCCGGAAGTCCCGCAGGACCGGCAGATCCGACACCGGTGCCATCAGCGGGTGTGGCGGTGCGGCCACTACGCGGGCGTCGGACATTTCCGGTCAAGTGTACCGACGCGCGCAATAAGCCCAGGTCAACGTTGATGCGTGGGTAGAGCAGGGCTGTCCGAGCAGGGCCGGCCGGTCGATCGGCAGATGTTGACCATCAGGTACAAACCCATCTTCACCCGGCGATGAGCCGCTATTTGGGAGGCAGCGACCGGGCGTATCCCACACCCCGGTCGACCCAGCCCTGCAGTTGTCGTTTGGTCCGCAGGCCCTCGGGTGCCACGCGGAGCCAGCCGCGCATCTCGCGACCACCCATGACCATCAGTTCGACATGTGCGCGTTCCAACAACTTTTCGGTGTCATCGGGTGCTACGCGGACCAGTAGGCCGGTGTCGTGGCTGGCGGCCACCGACATGTTGCCGTTCACCAGGAACGCCAGCCCGCCGAACATCCGTTTCTCGCGCACTGTTCGGTCGGCACCGAGAATCTCCCGGATCCGGTTAGCCAGGTCTTCGTCATAGGCCATCGGATCAGTCTTTCATCAACCGATCCCGGTCACCGGCTTTCGTCATCTTGCCGCTCGGTGACGTGCTGGCACGCTAGATTCCTCGGGTGCTGATGGCTGCATTACGGGACCTGCAGTGGCGGCGCCGCAGATTTGCCATCGCGGTGCTCGGCACTGCCTTCGTGTTTGCCATGACCTTGGTGTTGACCGGGCTGGCCAACGGGTTTCGCGTCGAGGCCAGCAGTACCGTCGACTCGCTAGGCATCGACTACTTCATGATCCAGAACGGGGCCGCCGGGCCGTTCCTCGGGTCGTCGCCGTTCGCGCAGACCGAAGTTGCACGCGCACAGCAGCTTCCGGGTGTTCAGGCCGCTGCCGCGGTGGTCTATGCGGGCACGACGGCGCTGGACAACGGCACGCCGCGGACCATGAACCTGTTCGGGGCACCGACCAGCGGGCCGGGCATGCCCACGATGTCGGAGGGCCGACCGCCCGCGACGCCGGATGAGATCGCCGTGTCCTCGACGCTGGGGCGCAAGATCGGCGACGAGATGCACATCGCATCACACACGCTGAAAGTCGTGGGCATCGTCAACAATTCGACGGTGCTGGCCCAGCAGCCGAACCTTTTTCTGACGTCGGTCGGGGCACAGCGCCTGGTGTACGGCGGGCAACCCGTGATCGCGTCGGTCGGTATCCGCGGCCACCCTGCGAAGGCGCTCGACGGCTACCGACTGATCGACCGGCAAGGTGCCATCGACGACATGATGCGGCCGCTCAAGGTCGCGGTCGATGCGATCAGCATCATGGCCGTGCTGCTGTGGGTGGTGGCCGCGACGATCGTCGGCATGTTCATCTACATGTCCGCCATGGAACGGACCCGGGACTTCGCGGTGTTCAAAGCCGTTGGGGTGAAGACGAAGTCGGTGCTGGCCGGGCTGGCACTGCAGGCCGTGGTCATCGCCCTGCTTTCTGCGGCGATCGGCGTGCTGCTGTCGATGGTGCTCGGGCCGATGTTCCCGATGCGCGTCGAGGTGCCTGCCGCGGCATATCTGTTGCTACCGGTACTGGCCATCGGCATCGGCGGGCTGGCGAGCCTGGCGGGCCTGCGCCGTGCCGTCAAGATCGACCCGGCGATGGCATTTGGAGGGCCATAGGCGATGAGCGGCTTGAAGATTCGCGATCTGGTGGTCGAGTACGGCAAATCCGGGGACAAGGTCCGCCCGATCGACGGCTTCAATTTGGAGCTGTCCCGGGGATCGTTGGCAATCCTGTTGGGCCCCAGCGGTTGTGGCAAGACCACGTTGCTCTCGTGTATGGGCGGGATCCTCAAGCCGACGTCGGGCCAGATTCTTTTTGACGACATCGACGTCACGGCACTGGGCGCAAAGGGTCTCACCGACTATCGGCGCAACACCGTCGGAATTGTGTTCCAGGCGTTCAATCTCGTGCCGAGCCTGACGGCGCTGGAGAACGTCATCGTGCCGATGCGGGCGGCGGGCATGAGCCGTGCCGCATCGCGGAAACGGGCCACCGAGTTGTTGGATCGGGTCGGGCTGGCCAAGCGGATGTCGCACCGACCCGGTGATCTGTCCGGTGGACAACAGCAACGTGTCGCGGTGGCGCGGGCGATCGCCCTCGATCCGCCGTTGATCCTGGCCGACGAACCCACCGCACACCTGGACTTCATCCAGGTCGAGGAGGTGCTGCGGCTCATCCGCGAACTGGCTGACGACCGGGTGGTAGCGGTGGCTACCCACGACAGCCGGATGCTGCCGTTGGCGGACGAGATCATCGAGCTCGTACCGGCGGTGGCCACCACCGATCGCGAGCCCGAGGTCTTCGAGTTGGCAGAGGGGCAACTGGTCTTCGAGCAGACCACCATCGGCGACTTGATCTATGTGGTCACCGAAGGCCGGTTCGAGATCACGCGTGAACTCCCGGATGGCGAGACGCTGCTGCTCAACATTGCCGGTCCGGGCGACTACTTCGGCGAGATCGGGCCGCTGTTCGGCATCCCGCGCACGGCGACCGTCCGCGCCCTCACCGAGGGGATCGTCGTCGGCTATACGGTCAAGGAGTTCCGGGCACGGCTCGGTCCCGACCGCATCCACGAGTTGATCGAGCACCGCGCCATCAACTTCGACGACGGTGCCTCCGCCGACATCGCCTGACGCGGTCAGTCCAGGTCGACCCGGACCGAGAGCAGATCGGTGCCCATGATGCGAACCACGGCGCTGTTGAGTTGGGGCAGCTGACGTAGTCGTGCCACCGGGTCGTCGTCGGGCAGCAGATGGGCGGTGCCGGTGCGCCATTGGCCGTCGATACGCACGCGCACTGCAGGATTGGCCTTGATGTTGCGGACGAAATCCGAGTGGTCGCCGTGCTCGGACACCAGCCAGAAGGCACCGTCGATGACGCGTCCGCCGATGGCGGTGTGTCGTGGTTGGCCGGATGTGCGTCCGATGGTTTCAAGCATGGTGACCGGCAGTTGCCGGCCCACCGGGTTGGCCACCCGGCGTTGGGCGGCGTGGACCACGCGCCGTTTTACTTCGTTGAAGTTGGGCATATGCCCATCTAACGCGAACAGCAGTAGACCTGCCCCCTATTCGGGGACAGGTCTACTGCTGTTCATGCGGTCAGGCTGCGGCCGTGGCAACCGTAGCGGCGGGCTCAAGCGCCTGGACGACGATGTCGGCGACATCGGTCATCGGCCGGACGTCGAGTTTGGCCAACACCTCCGCAGGCACGTCGTCCAGATCGGCCTCGTTGCGCGCGGGGATGAACACCGTTGTCAGCCCGGCACGCTCGGCGGCCAGCAGTTTCTGCTTGACCCCGCCGATCGGCAGGACCCGGCCGTTCAGCGTCACTTCGCCTGTCATGCCGACGTCGGCGCGAACCTGCCGTCCGGTCGCCATCGAGACCAGTGCCGTCACCATGGTGACGCCGGCGGACGGACCATCTTTGGGCACCGCACCCGCAGGCACGTGCACGTGGATCTGCCGGTCCAGCGTCGCGGGGTCGACGCCGAGCTGTTCGGCGTGTGCCCGCACATAGGACAGCGCGATCTGAGCCGACTCTTTCATCACGTCACCCAACTGGCCGGTGAGCTTCAACCCGGGTTCACCGTCGTTCGAGTTGGCCTCGATGTAGAGCACGTCGCCCCCGAGTCCGGTGACGGCCAGGCCCGTCGCCACACCGGGCACCGCGGTGCGCTCGGTGGATTCCGGGGTGAACCGCGGACGGCCCAGGTACTCCACGAGATTCGGCTCGTCCACCGTCACCGTGTCTGCTCCGGCAGCCAGTTTCGTGGTCACCTTGCGCAGCGCCTTGGCCAGCAGCCGCTCGAACTGCCGAACGCCCGGCTCACGGGTGTAGTCGGCGGCGATCTTGCGTAGCGCAGCGTCGGTGACGTCGACCTCGTCGACGGTCAGCGCCGCCCGCTCGGCCTGCCGGGGGAGCAGGTAGTCCCGGGCGATGGCCACCTTGTCGTCCTCGGTGTACCCGTCGAGAGTGACCAGTTCCATCCGGTCCAGCAGCGCGTCAGGGATGTTCTCGATGACGTTGGCCGTCGCCAGGAACACCACGTCGGACAGGTCCAGATCGAGATCCAGGTAGTGGTCACGGAACGTGTGGTTCTGTGCCGGGTCCAGCACCTCCAGCAGCGCGGCCGACGGATCGCCGCGGTAGTCCGAGCCCACCTTGTCGATCTCATCAAGCAGCACAACGGGATTCATCGAACCCGCCTCACCGATGGCCCGCACGAGGCGGCCGGGCAACGCACCGACGTACGTGCGCCGGTGGCCGCGGATCTCGGCCTCGTCGCGCACACCGCCCAGGGCGACGCGGACGAACTTGCGGCCCAACGCGCGCGCCACGGACTCGCCCAGCGACGTCTTGCCGACGCCGGGAGGACCGGCCAGCACCATCACGGCACCCGAACCGCGGCCGCCGACCACCGCCAACCCGCGCTCGGCCCGTCGTGCCCGCACGGCCAGGTATTCGACGATGCGGTCTTTCACGTCGTCCAGTCCGTGGTGGTCGGCGTCCAGAATCTCCCGAGCGCCCTTGAGGTCGGTCGAATCCTCGGTCCGCACGTTCCACGGCAGGTCCAGGACGGTGTCCAGCCAGGTGCGGATCCAGCCGCCCTCGGGGCTCTGCTCGCTGGAGCGTTCCAGCTTCCCGACCTCCCGCAGAGCCGCCTCGCGGACCTTCTCGGGCAACTCGGCCGCTTCGATGCGGGCGCGGTAGTCGTCTTTGTTCTCCTCGCCGTCCGGGCCCAGTTCGCCGAGCTCCTTGCGAATGGCAGCCAACTGCTGACGCAGCAGAAATTCCTTCTGCTGCTTGTCCATTCCAGAACGCACGTCCTCGGCGATCTTGTCGTTGACCTCCACCTCGGCCAGGTGGGTACCGGTCCAGTCGACGAGGTTGCGCAACCGCGCCGCCACATCGTCTGTTTCCATCAACTCGCGCTTCTGGACGTCGGTCAGGTACGACGCGTAACCGGCGGTGTCCGCCAACGCGGACGGGTCGGTGATCTTGTTGACCGCGTCGATGATCTGCCAGGCTTCCCGCCGCTGCAGAACCGCCAGTAGAAGCTTCTTGTATTCGGTTGCCAGTGAACGGCTTTCGTCGGTGGCATCGGAGGCTGCCACCTCGTCGACGGACACCCACAGTGCGGTGCCCGGTCCGTTGGTACCCGATCCGATGTGGGCACGCGCCTCGCCGCGAATCACTGCGGCGGCCGCGCCACCGGGAACCCGGCCGACCTGAACGATCGACGCGATCACGCCGTGGGTCGGGTAGCGGTCGTCGAGACGGGGCGCAATGAGCAGCTTCCCGGACTCGCTGGCCTGGGCGGCGTCGACCGCGGCCCGGGCCAGGTCGTCGAGTTCGATCGGCACGACCATGCCGGGCAGCACGACCGGCTCGGTGACGAACAGGACGGGCAGGGCCACAGTTGTTGGGTCAGACATCGTTACCTCCCCGCGGGCGGGGCCCGCAATGTCGCAAGCGGGGCTGACCCCGCAATTGCTGAAGTTGAATCTGATGCGCTCAACTCTGAAGGTCGTGGCTTTGTTCCCGGGCATCGCTCTGGGCGAAACTCCCAGCTGATGGGCAAAAAGCAGGGAGCCTGCCGTCTCGGGGGGTAACGGCAGGCTCCCTGGTGCTTGATATTGAACACC
>ERZ650309.429-NODE-429-length-20839-cov-6.406803_pt1 | contig 20839 bp, 14 predicted proteins | sample MGYA00376245_ERZ650309 | MGnify/ENA primary metagenome ERZ650309 (study PRJEB26733, sample SAMN07839294) | wastewater metagenome | biome: urban; feature: wastewater treatment plant; material: waste water | place: USA: North Carolina | collected 2016-04-26 ...
TTAGGAATTTGTATGCTTAAAAATGAAATTTAAACGTAATTTAATACTGACAGTTACAAACTTTCATTTTTGTCGGACAACAATGTAAATAATTCTATATGCTTTATGCTTTATAAAAAAAGTATTTATTTTTACCTGTGCCCAGAAAGATATTTATTGTACCCTCAAATAAAAAAATGCAAACAGTTGTAATAACAGGTGCTGCCAAGGGAATAGGACTGGCTACTGCTATTGTATTTCACAGGGCAGGATATGATGTAGTACTTTTAGATAAACAAAGACCAATACAAATCGAACCAGACTATTGGCAATTCATACCTTGTGATGTTAGTGATGAAATTCAGGTACAACAGGCTTTCACCATCATTGCAAAGCAAAACAAAAAAATAAATTGCTTGGTAAATAATGCCGGTATACAACGCTATGGCTCCGTATCTCAAACAAGCATGGATCAGTGGAATGAAGTAATGAATGTAAACCTTCATTCTTATTTTCTATGTGCTAAATATGCATTACCACTACTACTGGAAAATGGTTATACAAGTATTATAAATGTAGCCAGTGTACAATCTTTTATTAGTCAGCAAAATGTGGCTGCCTATACAACCGCCAAAACAGCCATATTAGGACTTACAAGAAGTATTGCTATAGATTATGCTCCACATGTAAGATGTGTAGCAGTTTGCCCGGGCACTATTGACACTCCCATGCTGAGGGAGGCTATAGCTCTATCACCAAATCCAGATGCGGTATTGATGGAATGTATTCAAATGCACCCAAGTGGTAGAATTGGCACACCAGAAGAAGTTGCTGAATTGATTTTCTACCTTAGCGGCGATAAAGCAAGGTTTATAAATGGCACTGCTATTCGTATAGATGGTGGCTTAGGAATAACAATAGGTGGAAGTAAAAAAAAAACACTCCATTTTTTCATATAAGAAGGGAATAAAATGATAGTATTTTTGTACAAAAATAACAATTCCCAGTTCCCTCTCCGAGAGGAGAGGGAACTGGGGTGAGGCCACACAGAATCAATGTCAAATTTCCAAATTTATTTTCCAACCGGGTTCACTCATATACTCGATTTTGCTGGCATAGATCATATTCTTTTTGTTGCAACACTATGCCTTGGAAACGCTGCACTTCAATGGAAAAAACTATTCTGGTTGATTACTGCATTTACCATTGGCCACAGTATATCTTTAGCCTTGAGTACTTTGCAAATTATAGTATTGCCACAGGCATTAACTGAATTATTCATTGCAATAACCATATTGATAACAGCGGTTTATAATATCATTAATGTATGGCATGCGTATAGAATTTCATCCGTATTTTTCTACATCATTACACTTTCATTTGGATGCATTCACGGTCTTGGATTTAGTAGCTTACTTTTAAGCCTGCTGGGGCATGAGCAATCCATTTTAGGCCCATTATTTTTCTTTAATATTGGATTAGAAGCTGGACAAATGATAATCATTGGTGTAATTCTTTTGTTGAATTACCTCTTGACTGGTATTTTGCGCCTTCGGCAAAATATCTGGCAGTTTGTGACTATCACGTTAATAGCTATAGTAGCAATCACAATGATAATAAGCCGAATATCATTTTAAAAAAATACAATGAAGCAATTTCTCCTACTCTTAATGGTTGTATGCACAAATTCAATCATAGCCCAGAATATTCAAAATAATCCGGGAAGTAATCATGGAAATAAGTTTGAACAATTAGGTACGATTCTGCCTACACCAAATGAATATCGTACAGCGAGCGGCGCACCGGGCCCTAACTATTGGCAGCAGCGTTGTGACTATAATATTAAATGTTCATTAGACGAAAAAGCATTAAAACTTACAGGCAGTGAAAGCATTACTTATTACAATAATTCACCGCATACACTTTCTTATTTATGGCTTCAGTTGGATGAAAACCAACATAGCACTATAAATAATGCGGCCTATCCAGATGGCTCATCATTAAACGATCAGGTTGATATCAATACATTAACCCGAATGGAAGAGCAGCGTACAGACAATGGTTATGGAGATATCATAACCAAAGTAACAGATGCATTGGGTAAATCTCTAAGTTATACCATCAATAAAACCATGATGCGTATTGATTTGCCTCAGGCACTAAAACCCGGTATCAAGTACACCTTTAATATTGATTGGAATTATAAGATTGCTGATAGAAATAAATATTTTGGAAGAGGCGGGTATGAGTATTTTCCGGAAGATGATAATTATTTATTTACTATGACACAATGGTACCCACGGTTATGCGTGTACAGCGATTTTCAAGGATGGCAAAACCACCAGTTTACAGGGCGTGGAGAGTTTGCACTGACCTTTGGAAATTTTATAGTGCAAATGACTGTGCCTGCTGATCATGTAGTAGGAGCCACAGGACAGTGTCAAAATTATAATACAGTATTAAATTCTACCAGGCTTGCCAGATGGGCAAAGGCACAAAATGCAACAGAACCAATAGAGATAGTAACACTTGATGAAGCAAAAGCAGCAGAAAAAATAAAAAGTGCTGCTACTAAAACCTGGATTTTTAAAGCTGATATGGTTCGTGACTTTGCTTGGCTAAGTAGCAGAAAATTGGTGTGGGATGCCATGCCTACTTTTGTAGAAGGCAGGCGTGTAATGTGTATGAGTATGTATGGCAAAGAAGCATATGGATTGTATAGACCCTACTCCACGAAGTTGGTAGCACATACCATTAAATCTTATTCAAAATTTACGATACCTTATCCTTATCCTGTGGCTCAAAGTATGGAAGCTTCCAATGGAATGGAATACCCAATGATTTGTTTCAACTATGGCCGTACTGAAAAGGATGGCACTTATACAGAAGCCACTAAAAATGGTATGATTGGCGTTATCATTCACGAAGTGGGTCATAATTTCTTCCCCATGATTATTAATAGTGATGAACGCCAATGGAGTTGGATGGATGAGGGTTTTAATACTTTTGTGGAGTATCTCAGTGAAGAACTTTTTGACAATAAGTTTCCGAGTAGGAGAGGCCCTGCATTTACTATTACTGACTATATGAAGCTGCCAAAAGATCAACTGGAACCCATTATGACAAATAGTGAAAATATTATTCAGTTTGGTCCAAATGCATATAGCAAACCTGCTACTGGTCTTAACATATTGAGAGAAACTATAATGGGTCGTAAGCTGTTTGATTTTGCATTCAAAACTTATGCGCAGCGATGGGCATTTAAACATCCTGAACCAGGTGATTTTTTTAGAACAATGGAAGATGCCAGTGGCGAGGATTTGGATTGGTTTTGGCGTGGATGGTTTTATGGCACAGACCCCGTTGATATAGCCATTGATACCGTAAAATATTATAAAATTGATAAAGATGCTCAGCCAAAATCCATCATGCCTTTCTGGCTTGGTAAAATAAATCCGGACAGCACTCGAAATATTGATAAGCCTGCTGTTCCCTCTTTTGATGATATCAGTAAAGTGCGCAATAGGGCGGATAAAAACATTCAATTTCAAACGGATGTAGATACAACGCTCCGTGATTTTTACTGGCGCTATGCACGTGGGTTAGAAGCTTATGATTCTACTTATAAATATAAAGTGCAACCGGTTACTTATGAAACGATTGATGAAGCTACAAGAGCTGCTTATGCTGGCAAGTATTTGTATGAAATAACCTGTTCAAATAAAGGTGGATTAGTTATGCCGCTGATTGTTGAATGGACTTATGCAGATGGTACAAAAGAAATTGACCGACTACCCGCACAAATATGGAGAAAGAATGAGCTTAAAGTATCAAAAGTATTTATGAAAGACAAAGAAGTAGTATCTATAAGGTTAGATCCTATGAGAGAAACGGCAGACATCAATGAAGCAAATAATAGTTGGCCAAAAATCACAACACCATCTAAACTTACAATGTTTAAAATGCAGCAGCAGGCACGTGGACAAAGCCAGGGTCTAAACCCCATGCAAAAAGCAAATTTGAAACCCTAAAAAGGGCATGGATAAAAGGGTATAAGGCTTTTCATTTAAGGATATAAGTCATTGAAGCCGGTCAGTAAACTGAACGGCTTTTTTTATTCGCATTGAAGTTTATACATCAAAAGAGGTATAGGTGTTGAGTAAAGAGAATGTTTTTAAAAATTAACTAAAGAAAAGTATTCTGCGAGTTCGGAAATGGTTAGGACAAATATCTCAATTGTCCAAAATAATGTCTGTCTAATAGGATGGTGAGTAGTTTGAATTCATTTTTCTCAAAAGAGAGTGTTAATAGTAGGAGATTTTGATGTTTTGTATAAAAAAAAATCTCTGTAAACTGTACAGAGATTTTAGTAGCCCGTAGGGGAATCGAACCCCTCTTTCCTCCGTGAAAGGGAGATGTCCTAGCCGATAGACGAACGGGCCATTAATTAATGGAGTGCAAAAGTAGCCTTGTGCATGGTAATACCCAAATTATTTTTATAGAATTAATTAAACGAGTATATAAAATGGCCTTTGAATGACGATATTATTAAATATTGTATTTGGTTGAATACGCTAAAGCTCTATTTTTGCGCTCTTTCCTAAAAGGAAGGACCTATAGCTCAGTTGGTTAGAGCACCTGACTCATAATCAGGGGGTCCCAGGTTCAAGCCCTGGTGGGTCCACAAAAGCGGGTATTTTTTAATATCCGCTTTTGTTTTCTATGTCATGTTTCATCATTAATCAATTATCAGATGTTTGTATAACATGCCAATTGCAAACTTACCAGCATTAAGGGGAGTTCTACCATTTCATAATATTCTTCATCAGTTTATTGCTGAAGAAAACGCTTATTAATTCTCAGATCTCTCAATATCCCTGACTTTGGATTTAAAGTAATATTAAAGGACTTGAATTGGCCTACTTGAACATTTATAGCCATTTGCCAACAATGCATTTCTCTGGTAAGAAACATAGATACTGTTTGGATTTTCATAGTTTTAAAGTCGAAAAATGTTCCTCCACCAATCTTCCATTTTGGGCTAATACTCAAGTCGCCATTCAAATTGACATTACTATTGATATTTGTTTCAAACTGCTTTAATGATCTGTTATAATTTTGACTTAAATTGAGCGAAAAGCTTAGAGATAAACTCCAAGGTATATTAAAGTCAACAAAATCGGCAGGGTTTTGGCGAATGTATTCCAGTTCACGTTGTTGCTCGTCTGGGGTTACAAAATCGTCTTCCGGTACACGGTCCTCATCTGCTCTTTCGTCCTTCTTCTTACTTTGAAATCTGGTGCTTAGTGCAAGACTTGCTGAGTTTAATCTACCCGGTTTGCCTTGCTTCCATAGAAGACTATTTATCTTTCTTCCAATAGTATCTACATCATAAGGATCAATGTTGGCACTTCCTGTTATGTTGACATTCTCAAAAAGAGTGCTACGCATGCTTATATTGAAGTTACTCCAGTTTAAACTATCGGCTACCAGATTATACCCACTGGTAATATTAAAGCCATCTATCAGTCGTACTTTTTTTGTGGCTGATGCGCTGGTATCTTTTTTGTCGCGTACTTTCATTTCAAGCAGGTTGTCTAAGCCAAAACTTATACCTCCAAATTCACCACCGCCAAATGCGGGTACTATATTGCCTTGCAATTCATTTACCTGTATAAAATTCTTATTGCTATCTATTTGTACTTGTTTGATATATTGCTTGGCTAAGTCTGGGCTATAACTCAAGCTGACAAATGGTTTTATTTCATGGCGAATACCAAGAATATGTCCTTTTTTAAATTGGAGGGTACCAAAAATTCTTGTGTTTGCAGATATGCCAAAGCTCATATCTCTTGCTGTATAAAAACCCTTGCGTGTGGTGGTATCTACTTTCTTCTGCGTTTCATTCCAGCTATAACTATTTTTTATGCTGTACCAATTTTCATCATAGCTAATAAATGGACTGATGATTACAGGCCCTGCAGGAGGTAAAGAAACAGAGATAGGAATGCTATGCCGGGCCCCCCAACGAATGGTGTCTAATAATCTGTTGATATCAAATGCCGAATCATAAAATGACATTTGGCTTAGAATGCTTGTATTATATGAGACTCCTAATTTTTCATACCACTTTTGCGTACCAACCTGCTCTTTCTTTTGAAATGGATATATGGTTGTTACTGCAAAATTGATATTGGGCAGGTTTACATTTATTATACCCGTATTGTTATTTTGATTGTGAGTAGCACTCACATTCAAATTCATCTTCCCTTCATTCCAAACCTTACCATAGTTGATGGATGAACTCAGTTGATTTTCAAAATTTCTAAAAGCATTATTAGCAACTAAGCTATTGAATTTTGTGCTACCTGCTCTTACGTTTGCGCTGAAACTGGTTCCAGGCCTCGCCTTTGTATCACTGGTGTGAGACCAAGTAATGAAATATCCTTTGGTAATGCTAAACTCTTCTTTATTAAATCCACCACTAGTATTTAAGATTTTTGTACGCTGTATGCTAAGTTGTAAATTCCCTCTGTATTTATATCGTCTAAAATAGTTTGGATTAATATCCACTTTCCATCCACCATAACTGTAAAGATCAGCTCTGGTTGTAACATCCCAGTTTTCATTGATTACTTTGTAAAACCCTAATCCTTCTAAGCCCAATCCAAAACTTTCATTTTGTGCAAACTGAGGTGGTAGCAAACCTGTATGTCTACCTCTATTGAGCGGATAGATGCCAAATGGAATACCAATGGGCATGGGCACCATTTCAAATTCGGGAAAGGCAGGCCCACTTACCGCAATCTTGTTATTTATCATTTTTAATTTGCGTGCCCTAATTGCAAAATGCGGTGTGTCCAAATTGCAGGTTGTAAAACGACCTTTGTAAGCATATGCCACATCTTTTGTAACCTTTTTTACACGTTCTGCATTTACAAATAGTTCACCTTCCTTGTAATAGGTATTTTTTGTGAGGCCTTTTTGTGTTTTCATGTTGAAGAAAAGTGTATCCATTATCGACTCTGTACCACCTTGGGTAAATTTTGGTTTATTTAATACATTTCCCTTTGAGGTATCAGTACCACCATAGGCTTTCAGCATTTGTGTTTGCTGGTCATAAATGATTGTATTAGCATCCAGATTGATATCCGTATAGGTTGTCTTAGCTTTTCCATATAATATAAATTGTTTTTCAGGAATATACAGCACACCACTATCTTCTGCTGTATAATGCACCGGAGCATCAAGGCTATCTTTTGAGATTAGAAAAGTGTCAATTGTTGGACTACGATTATTTTGTATTGAAAAGCTATCCTTACTGATAGCCGAATCTATAACTCGTACACCTCCTTTTGGAACACTATCATTCACAGGAATAGTATCAAAATAAAAAAAGGTTATAACCTTTTTAATAGCCGTATTCCTTTCGGAAAATGTTAATGTTTTATGTTCACAAAGCTTAAGCGTATGTGTTTGGCCCTTAAATAGCGTTAAAGTAAAAACCACAGTTATAAAAAATCTTATGGTTATTATATTTGCGCTTTTATTGTCCATATTTGAGAATGGCAAATGTAGGAGTTCGGATTTTATATGGTTATCTGTCTAACTTAATAAAATAAAGTTGAATGTTAAAAAAACTGATTCCTTTTATATTGATTATTATATGCTCTGTTGTCGCTAATGCCTTTAGAATTCAGCCTTCAGTTAAACAACAAGCAGCTGGTATTAAAACAATAGTAATTGATGCAGGCCATGGAGGCAAAGATTTTGGCGCAGCTGGGGCAATGTCTTACGAAAAAGATATTAGTTTGGCTGTTTCATTAAAATTGCAGGAAGTTTTACAAAAAGCCTTACCTGAGGTACGGATAGTAATGACAAGGACCATTGATATTTATCAGCATCCTTCCTTAAAAGCAAATATCGCAAATCAAGCAAAGGGAGATTTATTTGTATGTATTCATTGTAATGCCGCTTTTCCTACAAAACATAGTGAAATTTCCGGATACAAAACCGTTACATATTATACCGGCAAGGGAAGTAAAAGACGTAAACATACAAAGCAGGTACCTCAGTACCGGTATTGGACTACGCCAAATCCGGCAAAAGGTACCGAAACATATATATGGGCTGTACATAAAAATGATGCTAAAGAAGTGGCGCTTCGTGAAAATGAATCACTCTATTCAGATAGTACTATGATAGATGAAGTTGGTGATTTTGATCCTGATAGTCCAGAAAAGAGAATTCTTTACACCCTCAAAACTCAGCAATATTTTACCAGAAGTGCCAACTTGGCTTTGATGATTGAAGAAGAGTTTCAAAAATCCGGCAGAATAAGCAGAGATGCACGCCAAAGACAAACAGGTATATGGGTTTTACAAGCCACAGCTATGCCGAGTGTGCTGGTAGAAACGGGCTATATCACAAATCCTGAAGAGGAAGAATATTTGAATAGCCAGGAAGGCCAATATCAAATATGCGATGCTGTTACAAAAGCAATACTTAGATATAAATCAGCTTTGGAATCTAATACGCTGCCCACTCCTATGCAGGATGTTGCAGAACCGGGTCAGTAATTTTAACCGGTATTTATTGCCTACTTCGCTTTATCTGTTAGCTTTGCTTTTTTGAAAGTAGCAAGTTGACTTATCGACTTGGTAGTTTTAAACAGACAGGTTATAAAACAAAACCTGTAAAATTCTAATATGAAAGTTTCCAATGAAACCAAAATAGGTGCTCTTACCATTGTAGCCCTTACCTTTTTAGTGTTAGGCTATAATTTTTTGCAAGGAAGAAGTGTATTTAAAACAGGTAATTTTTTGTACGCAAAATATAAACAAACCAGCCAATTGATGGCTAGCAACCCCGTTTTTATTAATGGGTTTCAAGTGGGAAATGTGTATGCCACAGAAGCAGCAGACATTACCTTACAAGAAATTATCGTTGAAATAAAATTGAAAGACAGTTATCAGATACCAAAAAATTCTATTGCCATCATCGAAGGGTCTTTACTAAGCACACCATCTATTAAAATTATATTGGGAAACAGTAAAGAATATCTTCAGAGTGGGGACACATTGCTCACACAAGAATCCGCCGGTATGTTTGAAGGTATATCTTCAAAGTTGGACCCCATCAGTCATCAAATTCAAAAAACCCTTTCATCTTTAGATACAGTATTGCTCAATGTAAATTCAGTGCTAGATCCCTCTACAAAAAATAATTTGCAAAGTGTAATCAGTAATTTGAATCAAGCCACTGCTGGCATTGTGGTGAGTACTTCTTCTTTGCAGCAATTACTCAATACACAAACTGGTGCTTTAGCCGGCTCATTAAATAATGTGAATAGTTTTACAAAAACCCTTGCCGACAACAATGATAAAATAACAGGTACGTTAAGTAATTTGGAAACCACTACCGCAAAGTTTTCAAAGTTGGATTTAGAAACAACTATGAAATCATTGGATGCAAGTATGAAACAATTGAATGATATTGTATCAAAAGTAAATGCAGGAAATGGTAGTTTGGGTTCATTGATAAATGACGAAACTTTGTACACCAACTTAAATAATAGTGTAAGAAGTCTAAATACACTCATGGATGATTTAAGGGTAAATCCAAAACGCTATGTAAATATTTCTGTATTTGGGAAAAAGGATAAAGGTGGTTATTTACAACAGCCATTACCACAACAAGATTCTGCAACAAAAAAGCCCTAATTTAATCGCTGGTATTGAGTTTTATTCGAATGAAATTGCAACAAAATTTATGTATTGGGATGAAAATGGTTAAACCACTGTTTTTATTTTTTATACTATTTTATTGCCATCAGGTTAATGCACAAACAAATTATACAGATACTACAAGACCCCTTAATACAAGTCAGATTTATATCGTTCAGGCTTTGAGATTAAACTATCAAAAGATTGATAGTGTAGAATACCAGAGTGCTGCAGGAAATGTAATTATCAGACAGGAGGCTACACTTTTTTATTGTGACAGTGTAGTCATCAACAAAAACTTGAATCAGATGCAGGCCTATGGCCATGTGCACATCAACGATGCTGATAGCATTCATACTTATGCTGATTATTTGAAGTATAATGGTCAGGAAAAAAAAGCTTATTTAGACAAAAATGTAAAACTGACAGATGGCAAAGGCACACTTACAACAAAATCGCTCACCTATGATGTCAATACAAAACTTGGTATCTATACAACTCCGGGGAAGGTTGTAAATGGAAAAACAATTTTAACCAGCAATGAAGGATTTTATTATGGAGATACAAAGGATATTTATTTTAAGAAAAAAGTAATACTAACAGATCCGGAATACGTACTAAAAACGGATACGCTGCTATACAATACAGAAACCGGTATTGCTACATTTGTAGCACCAACGGAAATACTAAGTGGCAAGCGAAAAGTGCTAACCAGTTCAGGATACTATGACGCAAAAGCTCGTAAAACGTATTTTGGCCGAAGGCCACATATTGAAGACAGTACTACAGTTTTAGATGCGGATGATGTTGCATTTGATGATAGTACAGGGTTTAGTGAGGCCAATGGCAATGTGGTGTATAAGGATACAGCACAAGGTGTAACAATACTTGCTAATAATTTAAAGTCGAATAAAAAGACCTCTTCATTTCTTGCCACTCAAAGACCAATACTCATTTTAAAACAAGAGAATGATTCAGTTTTTGTAGCTGCTGATACATTTTTTAGTGCTAAGTTATCTGCATTGAGGCTGGTAAGAAATATTCCGGAACTGAAGACAAAAGATAGTGCCCCTATTGTGGATTCATCCATACAACAGCCCATTAATGACAGCACAAAAGCAGACAGTATCCCTCTTGTAGATTCATCTATACAACAGCCCATTAAAGTTAGTGCAAAAGCAGACAGTGCAGATCGATTTATAGAAGCCTATTTTCATGTGCGTATATTTTCAGACAGCCTGCAAGCTGCGGGTGATAGTCTTTTCTTGAGCTTAGAAGACAGTGTGTTTAGGCTCTTCAAAAATCCTGTGGTGTGGGGCCAGGAAAGTCAGATTACAGGAGATACTATTTATTTATTTACTGGCAATAAAAAGCCAAAGGAATTATACGTTTTTGAGAATGCCCTTAGCATACAAAGAACCAAAGAGGATTTTTATAATCAAGTAAGAGGAAGAACCATGCGAGGATATTTTGACACCTCTGGCAATCTTCAAAAAGTGAGGGCACAGGGCAATGCAGAAAGTGTGTACTATGCTCAGGACGATGGAGGGAAATACGTAGGTGTAAACAAGTCATCTGCGGATATGATTGATATGTTTTTTAAAAATAAGGAAGCCGAAAAAGTAGTATTCCGAGTAAACTTGGATGGTACAAGTTATCCAATGGGTCAGGTGGATCATGTTACCATGCGGCTCAATGGTTTTCAATGGTTAGATTCAAAAAGACCAAAGTCAAAATATGATTTGTTTATGGATGTATTAGATCCGGAGCCTGTTTCCAATCCTGCTAAACTGCCTGAAAAATCTGAAAATGAAGAAAAGATTGAAAGTAATCCTTAGTAAAATACTTTAAACAAATAGTGATTCATTTAGGACGAGTATGCAGGTCAAGTAAATAAATATCTACCTTGCTACAGTGTAAGGTTTATTTAAAATCTCTTTTTAAAACCTCCAAACATTTTTGAATAAATTCAATAAACTTTAATTTCTCCTCTTTTGAAAAATCTGCTAATAATTTGTCATTACCAACTTGTCTGATTATTTCTAATTTTTTAATAATTTCATCACCGGCTTTTGTAAGTAATAGTCTTTTTCTACGCCGATCATGCTTGTCAAATGCCTGAGCTATAAGTCCCTTTTCTAACAGTACATTAATCAGATTTGTAATATTTGCCCTACTCACATTCATAGCATCAGCCAGTTCTTTTGCCAATAAAGGTTTCTCCTGTGGATTTTCTTGTAGATAAATGATATTAGGATCATTGGCCAAATAAAGCAGGATAAGCCATTGCTGTGTGGTTATGCCATAATCTTTGGTAAGCATATCCCCATTTTTCTGAAGGGTTTCATTGATTTTGAAAATATGAAAAACTAAGGAAGCATTTAGACTTTTTTTAATTTTTGCCATTTTCTAATTTTGAAATTTTCTTTTGATGACGTTCAAAATTATAGGACTTGTATGAAATGCTTAAAAGTTTATCCATTCTGAACACATTGTATAGAAATATAATAGGATAAACCGATATTTTCATTGATGGTGTACATGCAATAAAAAATAGTTTATGTAGGATAATTGATATTGGTCTATCTCATACAATCTTCTCCCTTTCTATTTTGAATTTTTCCCAATCAAAGGCGTCAAATTGTTTTGACTTGCCATCTATCCATACAGTACCTCCTTTAAAAAATGCAATGCCGGCTTCCACACCTTTTATAAAAAGCTCTTTTTGTTTTTCATAACTAATACTAAAGTCTAACCAGTTTTGTTTTTCCATATCCACATGTCCAATACACATTTCATACACTGCATTCTTTTTTAAGAATTCACGGTCATAATTGAATCGTATGGTGTTGAATATTTTTTTTAGTAGCCCTGTAAAAGCAAGCATAGATGACTTCTTGGGCTTATTTAAATCTATATGATCTTCATCTTCTAAACGAACACCAAAGGTGGGCATTCTTGCAATTTTTATTTTAGGATTGTGAAATACATTGTAAGGGAAATTTGAAAGTACTCCACCGTCAATAAATAATGCCTGGTATGTTTCTCTGTTTTTATAACTTCTTTTTGTAATACGGTCTTGCTGAAAATTGCTCTGATCTTTTACACGCTTTGACACACTTATTTTAAAGGGCTCAAAAAATATTGGAATAGACATGGAGGCTCTTACAAAATCTGCAGGGTTTACCGCATCTGGGTTTTCGTAATAATCAGCAGCCATTGCAGGAAATTCAACTTTAGATTCATTGGTGATATCGCTGGTTACAAGGGTTATATATGGTGGAGATATATGGTCATTGTCTCCTGCTATTTGTAGTGCACTACGCTCAGGTCGAAGATGTGCATCCCCAATTTCTGTTTTCATTTTAGCTTCTAAATCTGCAATATTTTTAATGTTGTTTTTGGAGAGAATTTTTTCAATCCATTTGTAAAATTCCTGACCTGGGTTAATCCCAAAACCTGCTCTTTTAAATCGCCATGCATAATAAATGATTACCCCAAGTACAATCAGTAAAACAATAAGTGCAATAAAAGAAACGACAACCAATACATCATAAACTTTTATTAATCCTGCCGCAGGCCAGAGGCCAAATAATACCCTTCCAAATACTGCGATGATTGAAAAAAGAAAAGGAGTAGCCAAGGCAAATAAAATAATGTTTTTTAGTATGCCAATACGCTTTGGATGGGATACAAACATTTTTATGAGCCACTTACCAAATTTACTTCCATCCACTAGTTTCCAGAGATTAAAATCTAGCATTTCTTGGAGTATAATTTCACTTTTATATTCAAATGAATAATCAGACTTCTCATAATTTTTTTTGTCTGTACCAGCTAATAGAATCGTATTGATTGCCCCAGCACTTGTGCCAGCTAATTTTAAAAATCTGAAGCCCAGTTTTTCTAGTACATAAGTATAACCAATAAGTGCAACACCAAGCACACCCCCGCCTTCTTGCACATAGTTTACATATTGATATGTTCTGTTATTCTCCACAGCAATCATATCACTATAATGAGGCATTGGTTTATTGCCATTATCTGTGAGATCCTGCTGTAATGTATCAATCAGTCGATCTGCACCTGTTTCTTCGATGAAAGTTTTGTAGTTATATTTAATCTCCTGATTCATAATTCAATTTTTTTAAAAATTTATTCCATTTCAAAAATTCTTTAGTAGAACAACAAACTACCATGTATGTTACCCATCTATAGGTATTAATTTTTGCTACGCAATGATTTTTTTGCTTATAGTACATCCATGAGAGCAATACATACATCATCATTCAACGTGTTTATTTATATTGATTTAACCCAAATATAAAGTCAACATATTTTTCTTTTTTACTTAAAGTGGGTAGAATTTATTCTTACTGCTTCTTCACACTAAAATAATAAACAGGTAGGCCAATAGCTGTTATTAATACGCCAAGCAAAGAATTGATAAGTTCCGATTGTCCGGTCATGTAATTTGATATATCATAGTACAAAGTACTTACTAAGAAAAAGAGTGTAAAGCCTGCAAATAAAAATGGGACAATTGGGTATCCCCATACTTTATATGGTCTATCCGCATCTTTCAATTTATGCCTCAGTACGAAAACGCCTAATGCACTCATTCCATAAAAAAACCAAGTTACAAAAACCAACATATCAGTAAGCATATCAAATGGGCCGCTGCATATCAGCAATGTACTCCATACACCATTCAGCAAAAGTGCATTGCCAGGTGTAGCAAATCGAGGATGCACTTTGCCCGCAAATGAAAAAAGCCTGCTTTCTTTACCCATTGCCATGGTAATACGTGCTGTAGCAAGTATATTGGCATTGGCTGTGCCCAATGTACTTAGCATAACCATGCATGCTATGATGCCTCCACCAGCTATACCCCACAAAATAGTAGCAGTATCGCTGGCTATGAATGACGAATGCTTCATTGCATCTACAGGCATTACATAGAGGTATGCAAGATTTACCAAGGCATAAATGATAACACAAAACAATAAGCCCCAAAAAAGACTACGTGGAATGTTTTTCTGTGGTTCTTTTATTTCTCCGGCAATGAAGGTAATATTATTCCAACCATCATAAGCCCAGAATGCTCCAGCTAATGCTGTAATATAAGCACCAAGTAAGCCCTGATGTTTCATTTCCCAATCTGCCCCAGGAGTATAAAAATTTGCAGCGCTACCATTTCCTGAAAATAGAATTCCAAATACAAGCATTACAATGGCAATTGCTTTTAATGCCGTAAGTATTCTTTGCAAAGCACTACCATACAATACGCTGATATAATTGACGGCACTTAGCAACCATACAATAAAAATGGTCAGTAATTTTAAGCCAGCATTTTCAAGAAGATACAGTGTACCCACAAATGGTATATGAAATGCACTTGCTTTTTCAACGGCATCAGAAAAGCGGGGTAGGTTTATAAAATAGTTGGCATACTGTGCAAATACATAAGCAATACTTGCATTGCCAGCTGTATTAAAAACAGCAAAAGCTGCCCACCCATACATAAATGCAAAACCAGACCCATACATCTTTTGAAAGAAAACATATTGTCCACCGGTTTCTGGAATCATAGCAGCCACTTCGGCATTACTCAAGGCACCGAATAATGTAATGATGCCAGCTACAATCCATACAGAAATTAAAAGCAAAGGATTTGCCAACTGTCCAGCCATTAATGCGGGTTTCATAAAAATACCGCTACCTATCACACCACCCACCACTATGGCAATTGAGGTGGCAGCACCTAGCTTTCTTTCTAATATTTTCATGATAGATGTGATGCTATAAGCGAATGGAAATGATGTGTGCCCTGCTCTCTTGTTACTGAATATCTGCCTTGATGATAGAATCTGCTTCTTATGCCTTTTTGCACCTGCTGCACCACTTCTTCATCCTCATGTTCTACAGTATCTAAACCACTACCTGCGCCAATATTTAATTTTGAATTATCATATACAAAACTTAAAAAACGGACTTTGCAGGTATCCACCGTAAGAGGTTCTACAATATTTAAGGATAAACCCCATGGGTAAAAATTAAACATCATATTTGGGAATACCCAGAAATAATAAGCTGCTACTTCTTTGCCATAGTCGGGTGAGCCCTCCGGAATGGTAAAGCAACTATCTCCTTTTTTTCCAATGCCAAGCTGTAGATTGCAATAGGTAAATATTTCAGTGGTGTATTCCCCAAAATCTAATACCTGATTGAGTCCTGCATGTACAAATGGTATGTGAAATCCTTCTAGATAATTTTCGCAGTATAATGCCCAGCTTGCTTGTACAGTATAATCTTTTGATAATTCCGGATGATACACCAGCTTGTCCATCGGAAGCCAGTTTACCCGATCCATCATTTCTTTTAAGTATAATGCTGCTGGCAAAGATGGAGTTAATGAAGTGAACAATAACTGCCCCCATTTAAAAAGCGGTAAGCGATGCAGATTATCACTGTCTGACGGAAAATTTTGAACTTCTTTAAACTCCGGCATGGATAGAAAGCAGCCATTCATAGCAAACTGCCTACCATGATATCGGCAACGAAGGTGCTTTGACTTACATGGCTCATAGACCAATAGATTGCCGCGGTGCGTACAAACATTACTCATGCAATGTATTTCTTTGTTTTCATCGCAGGTAAGTACAATTGGTTCATTCAGAAAATGCTCAAGCAAAATAAATGGCTGCGCCTGATAAGGCTCCGCTACTTGTGCTGCAAATCCTGCATACTGCCAGGATGGTGCAAATATTTGTTCTTTGGATGCTTCATAAAATTTAGGTTCTAAGTAAAATGAAGTATCAATAGTGTGGGCAAGTGAAATATCCTGATGTACAAAAAACTTCATGGGAATACAATTTGGTGAGCAATATAGGAAATGGGGTTTTCAAAAATATATCTCAATAGCGATTCACTAAATTTTTACTACTATTCAATTGAATGCTAAGAGAAAAAAACGATAAATATAAATGCAAAGCTGTAACAATAATGAAATTATAAAATGGTAGCACTTAACGCTCTATCTGGCTAAATTGCTTTGAGAAGTTTTTTTAAGATGCATTCAACTTGTCAAAGAATAATATTTTTGTTGCATTTGTATTTTCATTTTTTTTGAATGATGAACGAGCTGTTCGCAAATGAACAAACCTATTACGCAGAAATAATTATTCCACTTGCACTGCCAAAGAATTATACTTGGAGCATACCCCAGCCATATGTTAGTATGCTACAACCGGGTATGCGTGTAGAAGTAGAATTGAGGAAAAAAAGATATGCCGGGATTGTAAAAAAAATTCACACAGATAAGCCCTCCAGTTTTGAACCCAGACCTATACAAAATGTTTTGGATACAGAGCCACTCATCACCCTCCACCAGCTCCGGCTTTGGCAGTGGATGGCCCAATACTATATGTGCAGCGAAGGGGAGGTAATGCAAGCAGCTTTACCATCTCATTTGAAGTTGAGCAGTGAAACCATTGTAGTTTGGAATGAAATGCACAACGAAGATTTTTCTGCTTTAGATAACAGAGAATATATTGTAGCAGAAGCCTTGAGTATTCGAAAGCAGCTTAACCTATCAGAAGTACAACTCCTATTAGATACTCATCAAGTATATCCTGTAATCAAAGAGTTGATAGCAAGACAGGTATGCTTTGTATGGGAAGAATTAAAAGAAAAATACAAAGCGAAAACCGACAACTATGTAGTGCTGCATCCGGATTATCATCTTGAAGATAATTTGGAAAAACTACTCAACAATGGCACAAGAGCGCCAAAGCAAATGCAGTTATTGTTGGCTTTTTTACACCTTATAAAATCTGAAGGAGAAGTAACACAGGCTGCACTTCTAAAGAAAGCAGAAGCATCGGTAGCACAATTAAAAGGATTGGTAGATAAAGGCATTCTAAACATAGAAAAAAAATCTGTAAGCCGTGTAAAATCTTTAGCTCCTATAATAGCAATAGACTTCACTTTGTCTGAAGCACAGCAGCAAGCAGCTGCTGAAATAGAAAAAGAATGGGAAACAAAAAATGTATGTTTGCTACATGGCATCACCGGTAGTGGTAAAACACAAATCTATATTCAACTCATAGAAAAAGTGATTCGTGCCAATGCACAGGCCTTGTATATGCTTCCAGAAATAGCACTCACCTCCCAACTCATTAGACGATTGGAAAAAAATTTTGGAGGTTATATTGCTGTTTATCACTCACGGTTTAATCCCCAGGAAAGGGTAGAACTCTGGAACAAGGTGAAAAGTGGTGAAATAAAAGTGTTGTTAGGAGCCAGATCTTCTTTGTTTTTGCCCTTTCAAAATCTTCAACTCATTATATCAGATGAAGAGCATGATAGTTCTTATAAACAACAAGATCCTGCACCACGCTATCATGCCAGAGATGCTGCAATATTTTATGCCATTTCACTGCAAGCAAAAGTATTGCTGGGAAGTGCTACTCCTGCTATTGAAACCTACCATAATGCTATGCAGCATAAGTTTGGATATGTTGCATTGAATGAAAGATTTGGCGCAGCCACTTTGCCTGAAATTATCATTACAGAAAAACCAATATCCAAGAAGGGGGCCGACAATTTTATTGGTCCACAAATGATGCAAGCATTGAGGGATTGTGTGCAGGAAAAAAAGCAGGCCATTGTTTTTCAAAACAGAAGAGGCTATGTGCCTTACATCAGTTGCGAAGGATGTGGCTGGATACCACAATGCCGCAATTGTGATGTTACGCTTACTTATCATAAAACAAAGCATAGCCTGTTGTGTCACTACTGTGGTACTGATTATCCGGTTTTAAATATTTGTCCCGTATGTGGCAATGAAAAATTTGTAGTAAGAAATTTTGGTACAGAAAAATTAGAAGAAAGGCTGAGTGAAATCTTGCCGGGTATTCAAGTGGCTCGCATGGATTATGATACCACAAGAGGAAAGCATCAGCATGATCAAATGATTAAAGCCTTTGAGCAGCAGCGTATTCAAATACTTGCGGGCACACAAATGATTGTAAAAGGCTTAGACTTTGAGCATGTGCAATTGGTAGCTATACCGGATGCCGATAACCTTCTCTTTCATACAGACTTTAGGGTGAATGAGCGTGCATTTCAATTGATGGAGCAGGTAAGTGGAAGAGCAGGACGTACCAATAATAAAGGCAAAGTGCTCATACAAGTAAGCCAGGCAAAACATCCAGTGTTACAATTTTTACAAACGCATGACTATGAATCATTTTATAATTGGGAATTGGAGATACGAAAGAAATACCAATATCCACCATTTGTAAGATTGGTGCATATCACTGTAAAGCATAGAGAAAAACATATTGCAGAGGAAGCATCACAATTGTTGGTGCGTGGTTTGGATGCATTTAAAAATCAAATAACCGGACCTGCACAACCACCTGTAGGAAGGGTAAGAAACAAATATATCTGGCAATTGATGATCAAACTTCCAAAAGATATACAGCGTATTGCAATTCTAAAAGAAACGATGCAGGAGCAAATGGGTATTTTATTATTCAATAAAAGATACAGTGGAGTTAGATTTGAATTAGATGTAGATCCTTTTTAATTCAATTAAATCCACCAACTTTATTCTACTATTAGCTTGACATTATGCAGGTATAGATTTGAAAACAAATCCTCTCTCACTTAAATTATTTAATACTGTAGGCAAAGCTTTTTCCAATCTGGGCCATGCTTTATCACTGTCATGAAATACTACAATGCTGCCGGGTTTTACATTATTTATTACATTTTTTTCGCAGGTAGTGGCATCAATATTAGGATCAAAATCTCCACTCAATACATCCCACATTATGATCTTAAATTTGATATTGTCAATACCCCTTTCCCTCAAAAGCTTAGACTGAAAAGGAGATATTTTTCCATAAGGTGGTCTAAATAAATGAGAAGCAATATACCTCAGAGAAAAACCCACATCACTGATATAAGGCCCTGTATGGGATTGCCATCCATTCAAATGTCTAAATGTGTGGTTGCCAGTACTATGCCCTCTATCTAAAATTTTTTGATATATCTGTGGAAATTTTTTCACGTTAGCTCCCACACAAAAAAATGTTGCTTTTGCTTTATATTGATCTAATAAATTCAATACAAAGGGTGTAATGGTTGGATGCGGTCCATCGTCAAATGTTAGATATATTTCATTGCATGCTGCGGGCATACTCCAGATTCTATCTTTATGAAATGCTCTTACAGCTTGTGGAGTTCTTACAAAATAAAACATGCGGGTAAAAATAAAAACCAAATACATTTTGTGGTTAAATGTTTATTCACATATTCAGATTTTATTTTAATGCCTTAACAACAAAACTTATATGTTTGAAAAATGATATGGTTGTATTCAAAATTTATTAGCAACAGACTTATTTATACTGCTGATATATTCATAGGTAAAGGGCAATACACCATAACTACAGATCAGTCAATCCTTTTTTCAGATCAGCTTTGTATCAACTATAGTAATGAAACTGGGGGTAGTAAATCATTGCAAATAATGCCACATGGTATTCTATCGGAAACAGTCATTGCGCAGCAAGAAATAAAAATAAAATCTTGGCATCAACTTCCCATTTTTTTTGAAACAAATGGTTCAATCCCTTTTGATGTATTGGCCGCTTCTTTTTATCTCATCAGCAGGTATGAAGAATATCTTCCCCATGAAAAAGACATGTATAACAGGTATGCACACACGAACTCACTGGCATACAGGGAAGGATTTTTAAACAAACCGCTGGTAAACACCTGGCTTAGGGATTTCCTGGAAAAACTACTGGCCAGGTTTCCGGGAACCCGGTACGAACTTCCTGCATTTACTTTTCTTCCTACTTATGATATTGACATTGCCTGGTCGTATAAGCACAAAGGATGGATGAGGAACCTGGGGGGCTTTATCAAAAAACCAACAACTGAAAGACTGAAGGTATTACTCGGATTGAAACAGGATCCGTTTAATTGTTATGATTACCTGGATGAATTACATAAACAATATAACCTTGACCCGGTATATTTCTTCCTGGTAGCAACATCTAAGAGTAATTACGACAAAAATATTTCTCCCTTTGCAAAAGCCATGTTGCAGTTGATCC
>ERZ650309.431-NODE-431-length-20797-cov-4.549224_pt1 | contig 20797 bp, 16 predicted proteins | sample MGYA00376245_ERZ650309 | MGnify/ENA primary metagenome ERZ650309 (study PRJEB26733, sample SAMN07839294) | wastewater metagenome | biome: urban; feature: wastewater treatment plant; material: waste water | place: USA: North Carolina | collected 2016-04-26 ...
GAAACGGCACCTCCAGCGGCGCCTGATGGCAAAGCAGGCACTGACTTAGCTGCCGCTGGGCCACCAGTGCGCGCCCGCGTTCGGCGCTGCCAGCGGTCGCTGTCAGCGGCTGCAGCAGTTCATCCTCGCCAGCCGTAGCGGTGCCGGCAGTGGCCGGAGCAGCAACCATCGCGCCGCCCGCTCCGGTCAGCGCGAGCGCGGCAGCGGCCACCATCGGCACGCCGAGACGAAGCGCGACAGGTGTCATGTCAGGCAAGACTCCACTGAATGACCGCAAGAGTGGCTAGGCCTTGCTCAATTGATCCTTCAGCGGCAGGTTGCGGATGCGCTTGCCGGTCGCTGCGAAGATCGCGTTGAGCACAGCCGGCGCGGCTACGGCAATGGTCGGCTCACCAACCCCACCCCAGAAGTCACCCGATGGCACCAGCACGGTCTCCACTTTCGGCATCTGTGCCATCTTCAGGCTCGGATAGTTATGGAAGTTGGTCTGCTCAATGCGACCGTCCTTCACGGTGCACTCCTGATACAGCGCCGCCGACAGGCCGTAGACGAATGAGCCCTCGACCTGCGCCTCGATCTGCTGCGGGTTCACGGCGTTGCCGCAGTCGGTGCCGGCCACGATGCGGTGAATGGTGAGTTCACCCCCCTTGCCAACCGACACTTCGGCAATCGCGGCGACATAGGAGCCAAAGCCCATTGTCTGTGCGATGCCCCGGAAGACGCCTGCGGGCGCGGGTTTGTCATAGCCAATCTTCGCCGCAACGGCATTGAGCACTGCGAGGTGCTTGGGACTCTTTGCCATCAGTTTGCGACGCAGGGCGAGCGGGTCCTGCTGGGTGGCATGCGCGATCTCGTCGATGAAACACTCGAGGTAGATCGTGTTCTGGTTCAGGTTCACGCCGCGCCAGAAGCCGGCAGGCACCGAGGGGTTGCGCATCGCGTGATCCACGCGCAGCGCCGGGAAGGTGTAGCCGATTGACGCTTCGGGACCGGGAGGATTGAGACCCTGAAAGACGACCGGGTCCTTGCCGTCGCGAATCATCTGCGGGTTCACCGTGGCGAGGATTGACTGCCCGGCAATGCGCATGTGCAGCCCGGCAATTTCGCCCTTGTCGTCGAGCCCGGCGACCAGTTTGCACTGGGTGACCGGATGGAAGCGGCCTTGCGCCATGTCCTCTTCGCGCGACCACAGCATCTTGATCGGCACGCCCGGCATTTCCTTCGCGATCAGCACCGCCTTGCGTACATAGTCGGTGCCGCCGCGACGGCCAAAGCCGCCGCCGAGATGAATCTTGTAGACCTCGCATTGCGCGGGCTTGAGGCCGGCAGCCTCCGCCGTGGCCGCCAGCGCTGCCTCGCCGTTCTGGGTGGGCACCCACACTTCACAGCGCTCCGCCGTCCACTTCACGGTGGCGTTCATCACTTCCATGCAGGCATGGTTCTGATGCGGGTAGCTGTACACCGCCTCAATGCGTCGCGCCGCATTGTCAATGGCGCTGACCGCGTTGCCGACGTCATTGCCGATGACGGCGTCGGTGCTTTCCAGCGCTTCATTGAGCACCTCGGCGAACGCTTCGCTGCTGGCCTTGGCGTTGGGGCCTGGGTCCCATTCGACCTTGAGCGCATCGAGCGCGGTTTTGGCGCGCCACCAGGTGTCGGCGATCACGGCAACGCCACTGTCACCGACGCGCACCACTTTCTTGACGCCAGGGCGCTTCATCACGGCCGCTTCGTCGAAGCTCTTCACCTTGCCGCCAAAGATCGGGCAGTCGGTCATCGCGGCGTTGAGCATGCCGGGCAGCTTGAGGTCCATGCCGTAGACCTGCTTGCCGGTGGTTTTGTCAACAGTATCCAGGCGCGCAATGCGCTTGCCGGCGATCTTCCAGTCCTTCGCCGGCTTCAGCATGATGTCCTTCGGCTGCGGCAGCTTGGACGCAGCGACGGCAACCTTGCCGTACGTCGTGCTGCGTTTGCTGGGGCCGTGGGTGATAACGCCCTTGCTGACGCTGCATTCCGCAGCCGGCACTTTCCAGCCGTCGGCGGCCGCCTGCATCAGCGCCATGCGTGCGGCGGCGCCGCCCTTGCGCACATAGTCGTGCGATTGCCGGATGCCGCGACTGCCGCCGGTGGAGAAGTCTCCCCACACGCGCTCGCGCTTGAGGTTCTGGCCCGGTGTCGGATATTCGGTGGTGACTTTCGCCCAGTCGCACTCCAGCTCTTCGGCGACGAGCTGGGCGAGGCCGGTCAGCGTGCCCTGACCCATCTCGGAGCGGGCGATGCGGATCACCACGCGATCATCGGGCTGGATCACCACCCAGGCGTTGATCTCGGGCGGCATGGTGGCTGCTGCGGCACCCTGCGCGAGCGCCTGCTGGCCCATCAGTGGCAGATGGAAGCCGAGCACCAGACCGCCGGTGGCGCCGGCGCTCTGCTTGAGGAAGTTGCGACGGCTCACGCGTGCGGGCGCGCCAGCGGCCGCAGACGCGGATTTGCGAGTGGGGGAATTCATGCCTTGGCTCCTTCCACGTGCTCAATGTTGAGCGAGGTCTTGCCGAGCTCTGCTTTCGAGTGCATCTTGCCGCCGCTCTTCGCAGCGGCCATCTCTTTGGCGGCGACATGAATCGCGGCGCGGACCCGGTTGTAGGTGCCGCAACGGCAGATGTTGGTCATCGCGTCATCGATGTCCTTGTCGGTCGGGTTCGGCTTGTCCTTCAGCAGCGCAGTGGCCGCCATGATCATGCCGGACTGGCAGAAACCGCACTGCGGCACGTCGAGCGCCTGCCACGCCTTCTGGATTGGGTGTGAACCATTGGGACTCAGGCCCTCGATGGTGGTGATCTTTTGCGTTGCCTTCACTGCAGCGGCGGGCATGGCACATGAGCGCACGGCCACGCCATCAATGTGCACCGTGCAGGCGCCGCATTGCGCGACGCCGCAGCCATATTTGGTGCCGGTCAGGCCCAGTTGTTCACGCAGCACCCACAAGAGCGGGGTTCCCTCATCCGCTGAATACTCCAGCGGCTTGCCGTTCACGTTCAATCGGGCCATTGCACTCTCCTTTCGATCGAAGCGCGATTATTGCTCGCTGCCGCGCAAAAGTGATGCCGGGTTGATCCGAATCAAAACATTCGCGCCGGGAACAACTCTGGGTACTGGTGGCTTCGTTTTGGGTAGGTATCAGCTTTTCGAAATAAGTGCCATTGAATAAGGGCTTGACGCAATATTGTTCGCAAAGTCGACTTTCAAGCAAATCATCACCAAAGCCCATATTGAATGGCGTTTTTGCAGAAATGTTGAATGCGGTTGGATCTTCCTATTGCGCATATACCAACTGGTTGGTATGCTGACGACGCGTTGTCGCAGGATGGCGCGAAATAGTGCGCCGCGGCCGCACGACGACGCGACGGACGAAGCCTCGGAAGCGAATCAATCGCCGGTCAGCTCAATCATTGACAGTCGAAGGGGAGAGATCATCATGGCAACAGGAACCGTCCGCCTGCACCGCGTGTTGCGGGCCACGCCCGATCGCGTCTATCGCGCCGTCCTGACCGCGGACGCGGTCGCCAAGTGGCTGCCGCCGTTCGGCTTCACGTGCACGGTGCATCACCTGGACGCCCGCGTTGGCGGTGGCTTTCGCATGTCGTTCCACAACTTCTCGTCGGGCAAGGGCCACTCCTTTGGCGGGGAGTATCGTGAACTGGTGCCGGACGCGCGCATCCGCTACTCCGACAAGTTTGATGATCCAGGTTTGCCGGGTGAAATGGAAACGACGATCAATCTCAAGACAGTGCTTTGCGGCACCGAGATCGACATCGTCCAGACCGGCATTCCGGAAGTGATTCCCGTCGAGATGTGTTACCTCGGCTGGCAGGAGTCGCTCGTCCAGTTGGCGCAACTGGTGGAACCGGTGATTCCCGACTGACCATGCTGATAGCCAAACTGACCGGCGCACACCGCATCCAACCATGAACGCCGCCGCACTCAACGTCCGTTCCCGGCTGCTGGACGCCGCATTGCATGTCATTCGCAGCAAGGGTTACTCGGCGTCCACGGTTGACGACATTTGTACCGAAGCCGGGGTGACCAAGGGCAGCTTCTTCCACTACTTCAAAAGCAAGGAAGACCTTGCTCTCGCCGCTGTCGAGCACTGGAACACGATGACGGGCGGCCTGTTTGCGCAGTCGGCATACCAGACGCTGCCCGACCCGCGTGATCGCGTGCTTGCCTATATCGATCTGCGCGCCGAGCTGCTGCAGGGCGAATTGCCCGATTTCACCTGTCTGCTGGGCACCATGGTGCAGGAGACCTTCGACACGCATCCGCGCGTGCGTGATGCCTGCAACGCCGGCATTGCGTCGCACGCACACACGGTGGCGGTTCATCTGGCTGCGGCAAAGGCGCAGTACGCCGCCGACGCCGACTGGGACCCGGAGATGGTCGCGCTCTACACCCAGGCAGTGATCCAGGGCGCCTTCATTCTCGCCAAGGCGCAGGGCAGTGCCGCCATCGCCGCGCAATGCATTGCTCAACTGCGCACTTACATCGCCACCCTGCTCGGGGCGCCGGATGGCCTCTGCGCGCAGCAACCCACGCTGCGCACGGCCGCCAGCAACGCGCAATGACATCGACTTTGACCGGCACGTTCACAACATTTGAGGAACAACAGTCATGACCGATTCCACGTACGTTGACGGCTTTGTCTGTGCTGTCGCCAATCAGAACAAGCAGGCCTACATCGAGTACGCAAAGAAGTTCGGCACGATCTTCCGCGAGTACGGTGCGCTGGAGGTCGTCGACTGCTGGGGCGACGATGTGCCGGAGGGCAAACTGACCTCGTTCACCATGGCGGTCAAGCGCGAGCCTGACGAATCCATCGCTTATGGCTGGATCACCTGGCCATCGCGCGGCGTGCGCGACGAAGCGTGGGGCAAGATGCAGACGGATGCCCGCTTTCAGCCGGAGCAGCACCAGATGCCCTTTGATGGCAAGCGCATGATTTTCGGCGGCTTCCAGATCGTCAACCGGGCCTGAACAAATCTGGCCGCGCGCAGGTCCGCTGCAACGCCCAATTTCAAAACGGAGTCCACCATGTCCGACGACACCCAGAACTGCTTTACCGATGCGAACGGCTCGCACGAGCTGTCGATCACCCGAGTGTTCGACGTGCCTGCCGAAAAACTCTATCGCTGCTGGACCGAGCCGGCGCTGATGGTGCAATGGTTTACACCACCGCCGTGGAAGACCGTGCACGTCGAGACCGATGTGCGGCCCGGTGGTGCGAGTTACATCGTGATGCAGGGGCCGGACGGGACCCAGATGCCCAATCGTGGCGTGTATCTGGAAGTGATCCCGAACCGCAAGATCGTGTTCACCGACGCGTATACGTCGGCCTGGGTGCCGTCTGGCAAACCGTTCTTCACAGGCATCATCACCTTCGAGGACGAAGGCGGCAAGACGCGCTACACGGCGCGTGCGCTGCACTGGACCGCAGAGGACAGCGCCGCCCATGAGGCGATGGGCTTCCACGAAGGCTGGGGCAAAGTCGCCGAACAGATGGCCGCGCTGGCCGCCACGCTGTAGTTTGCAAGGAGCCCAACATGCCACTGACACCCTGGATCGTCGCGCTATGCATGCTGATCGTCGCCTTCCTGTTGTACGTCAATTCGAAACCGGACCGCGGCCGCTTTGAGCGTTCACTGCTGATCAATGCGCCGGCAGAGAAAATATTTCCGCTGATCAACGATATGGCGGCATCGCTGACCTGGAACCCGTTCGTCAAGAAAGACCCCAACATCCGTGGTGAGCTCAGCGGCCCGGCCGCCGGCGTTGGCGCCCGCTATGCCTTTGTCGGCAACAAGGATGTCGGTACCGGCTCGGTGGAAATCACCGACAGCCGCGCCAGCGACTATGTGCACATGCACCTGCTGATGCAGGCGCCGTTCGCTGCTGACAATCAGGTGGCGTTCACCCTGACGCCTGAAGCCGGCGGCACCCGCGTGAGCTGGGCGATGGAGGGCAATACTACTTACCTGATGAAGCTGATCAGCACGGTGCTCAATATGGACAAGATGATGGCGCGCGAATTTGACGCCGGGCTCGCTGCGCTGAAACAGCAGGTTGAAGCGTAGAAAAAGGGGGCGCGATGCGCCGACTGTGCAGCCCGATGGCGGGGTGGGCGACGACCGGCCGGATTGAGCTGGCACGGTGACTATGGATCGCGCAGCTCGGTGATCAAATCCGGCCGCTTGCTGTCGAACAGCTCGGCGCGGTCGCGCCCTTCACGCTTGGCCCGATAGAGCGCATCGTCGGCACGGCGTACCATCACGTCGGCATCAAAAGTGTCGAAGTCGGGGTTGAAGGTGGCAATGCCGATACTGATGGTGACATTGCGATCGGCGGCCTGCGCACCGACGATCGCCAGCGCGGCGACTGCCTCACGGACAGCGCCCGCCACATGCAGGGCGCCGCTGGTATCGGTGTTCGGCAGCACCACCACAAACTCTTCGCCACCGTAGCGCGCCAGATAGTCGCCGGGCCGGCGCAGCACGCGCTGCATGGCGTGCGCCACGGCGCGCAGGCACTCGTCGCCCTTCTGATGGCCGTACATGTCGTTATAGGCCTTGAAGTAATCGATATCGACCATCAGGACTGCCAGTGGCAGACGCTCCCGCGAGGCACGGCGCAGGTCACGCGGAAACTGGTCGATGAAATGGCCGCGGTTATGGGCGCCGGTCAGCGCATCCCGAACCGCGCGTTCCGCCAGTGCTTCGTGGGCACGTGCAAGCTGGCGATAGAGGTTTGACGTTTGCCACACCAGCACGCCCAGCACCACTGACGACGACACCATGCTCAGGCAGCGTGCGGCGTACCAGCCGGCGCTGTAGCGGGCGCCGGCGACCAGTGTCAGCGCGACATCAGCAAGGCTGGCGAGCAGCGCCACCGCAAGCCAGGCGCTCAGCAGGTCCCGCAGCCGCGTGATGGCGAGACAGGCGAGCAGCGCCAGCACATTGATGCCCAGCACCACGGGCGCAGCCGGGGAGTGAATCAGCCGCGTGTAGGCCGCGCCGTCGATCAGTGGCGGCAGCTGGCCACCATCAGCAACCGCCAATGTTGCCAGTGTGATCGCGGCACCCGTCGCGACTAGCAGTTCGGCATGCGCCCAGCCAGACAGCACGCCGGCGCGGCGCCGTGCTACCGCCGGCGTCAGCAGCAACAGCGCCAGCAACACGAAGAACGGATAGCCGCCGTGCCAGAACGTCCAGATCCACACCGCGCTTTGCGCGCCGGCGCCGAGCAGGCCCGTCTCCGAAAACACGCCCGGAAAGATGAGCACCTGCACCGCCGCCATGATCGCCACAAACACCGAGGCGCTCGCCAATGCAGCCAGATACGCCATGCGGGACGAGCGGAAATGCGTGTAGAGCATGTACGCCGTCAGGTACTCGGTGATCACCACGGTGGTGGCAAACATCGGCAGAAACGGCTTGACTTCGCCGAGCGGTTGTTCAGCGACCGGCAGCAGCAGCACGGTAGCGACGATGATCAGCAGCGCGACAACGCCAGCCGCCACGCGCGAGCCGTCAGGTACCAGGTCGCGCAGGATCCGATTGGGTGAATTCACGCTGCTCCATCCGATGTTGCTGCGGTAGCGCAGAGAGGCTGCGCTATCGACAGTGGCAAATGCGGGGCGAGTTTAGCCCTGACCCATCATTGCCGTCACGGATTTTTCAGGGCCTGACCGGGGCGCGACGTGGCTTCAGTCGTCGATGTCCACCGCCTTGTACTTGCTCGCCAGTTCGTGCTGCACGCCACCCGGCGCCTGGGCATAGTGCGAGAAGGCAATGCTGTAAGCGCCCTTGCCGCCGGTCAGCGATTTCAGTCGGCCCTGATAGTTCTCCAGCTCCGCCAGGGGGGCCAGCGCGCTGATGGATACGGTGCCGGCAAGCCGCGTCTGGGTGCCGGTGACATGGCCACGTCGCCCGGCGAGGTCACCGGTCAGGTCACCCATCGATACATCCGGCGCCACCACCTCGACGGTCACCATCGGCTCCAGCAGGATCGGACTGGCCTTGCGCACGGCGTCGATGGTGGCTTTGCGGCCGGCGGTGACAAAGGCGATCTCCTTGCCGTCCACCGCATGCGTCTTGCCGTCGTACACCGTGACCCGAATGTCCTGCAGCGGAAAGCCGGCAACCACGCCTGTCGCCAGCGCCTGTCGCACGCCGCGCTCGACGGCAGGCATGAACACGCTCGGGATGGCGCCGCCCTTGACCACATCGACGAACTCGAAGCCGGCGCCACGCGGCAGCGGCTCGATGCGCAGCATCACTTCGCCGAACTGGCCCGCGCCACCACTCTGCTTCTTGTGCCGGCAGTGGCCCTCGGCGTTGCCGGTGATGGTCTCGCGATAGGCAATCTGCGGCGGGCTGGTGTCGAGTTCCAGCTTGTACTGCTGTTGCATGCGGGCCAGCTTCGAGCGCAGGTGCATCTCGCCGATGCCGCGAATCACCACCTCGTTGGTGGTGGGGTGCCGCTCGGTCCGGAACGACGGGTCTTCCAGCTCCAGCTTGTGCAGGATGTCAAACAGCCGCTGCTCGTCGCCCTTGCGTCTGGTCTCGACCGCGAGCCCCTGCATCGGTTGCGGAAATTCCAGTGCCTGCAGATGGATGTGATCTTCGTCGTGCGAGTCGTGCAGCACGCAGTCGAACTCGATCTCCTCCACCTTGGCCACGGCGCCAATGTCACCGGGCACCAGTTGCGGTACCTCGACGTAATCCTTGCCGTGCAGGCGATAGAGATGTGCCACCTTGAATGCGCGCTTGCCACTGCCCACGAACAGCTGCGAATCCTTGCGCACGGTGCCTTGATGCACCCGGAACACGCCGAGCTTGCCCATGAAGGGGTCAACGATCACCTGAAACACATGCGCCAGCACATGCCTGCTGTCGTCGGGTACGGCCGCGAACGATTCATGTGGCTGCCCCGGTTCGCCGCGATAAAACGGCGGCGGGTTGCCTTCGGCGGGGTTAGGCGCCAGTTTCGCGACGGCATCGAGCAACTGCGGAATGCCGGCACCGGTGCGGGCGGAGACGAACAGGATGGGGATCAGGTGCCCCGCTCGCAGCGCGCGCTCGAACGGCTCGTGCAAGGCCTCGGGACTCGGGTCGGCGCCATCTTCGAGGTAGCGCGCCATCAGGTCTTCGTCTTCCTCGACAATCTGGTCAATCAATGCCCGATGCGCCGCAGCGATGGAGGCAAAGTCGCTCTCACCGCTGTCATGACCGAGCAGCTCCACCACCTCCTGCCCATGATGTACCGGCAAATCGAGCAGCAGGCACTGCTTGCCGAAGCGTTCGCGGACGTTGGCGACCAGCGCCGGCAGGTCCACATTGTCGGCATCGATCTTGTTGATGACGATCATGCGGCACAAGCCACGGTCGCCCGCGAGGTTGAACATGCGCTCGGTGGCCAGCTCAATGCCGGTTTGCGCGTTGACCACCAGCAGTGCGCAATCCACTGCGGCCAGCGCACCGATTGCCTGCCCCATGAAATCCGGGTATCCCGGTGTGTCGATCAGGTGAACCTGGGCGCCGCCCCACTGGAAGCTCGCCATCGCCGCCTGCAGCGAATGGCCGAATTCCTTTTCCAGCGGGTCAAAGTCAAGCAGGGTGTTGCCGCGTTCAACGCTACCGCGACTGCTGATGGCGCCGCTGGCCGCGAGAAGGCTCTCGGCCAGCGTGGTTTTGCCGGCCGCACCGTGGCCCACCAGGGCCACGGTGCGGATCTTGCTGCTCGCTGTGTTCATGACGACTCCCTTGTTGTGGACAACAGGGAATCGCTGGGCAAGTCCTCGGGTTGTGGGATGCGGAGACTTGCTCAGTGCTTCCCTCCAGCCCATTGTAGGTAGGCCAACTCGTGTTGTGTTTTGCGCTGCATCATGAGCACGGTGCGGGTGTGGCGCTCCATCCACGTCGCGCTGCACCCGATGGCACAAATTGGCACGGATTGCCGTCAGTCGCTTTGGTGATTGCAAGCTGCGGCGCCGAATGGCCGTCCCTTCCTAGAATGCAGCTTGTCTGTGTTGCGCTACTACGGGCGCGCCTTAACTTTCGGAGACATGAATGAAGCGACTGCTGATGGCAGCGGCACTGATCGGGACTATCCTGCCCACCGGTGTTGCCACCGCTGACGAACTATTGCAGGCGCATTGGCGCGGGCGCTGGGTCAATTATGTCGAGCGTGCTGGCTATGCCGTGGTGGAAGGCGACATCATTATTGGTAGTGCCGAGCGGGTGAAAGCCGACACGCTGGCATTGCGCCAGCGATTGGCCAACGCCGGCGGGGTAACGGTTCCTGTGACAGAGTCGATCAAAGCGCTGACGGTTGACTCCGATCTCGGGCTTTGGCGCAAGGCCGCATCAGGCATCGTCGAGGTGCCCTACACCATCGAGGCGGGCGACAACGCCGCGATTGCCGCAGCCGTCACCGAGGCCAACCGCGCGCTGGCCGGCATCGTGCGCTGGGTGCCGCGCGCAGCGGAGACGGACTACGTTGCGTTCAATCTGGCCTCACCCGGTGCCGGCTCATGTGCCAGCGCGCTGGGCCGCGCTGGCGGGCGGCAGACGATTGTCGGCGAACCAGCCTGTCCGGCCGGCGTGTTGCTGCACGAGATGGGGCACGCAATGGGATTGCTGCACGTGCAGCAGGACGTTGATCCGGCGCCGTTCATCGAGACCCGGCTGAGCCGCATTCCACCGACGTGGCGCTCGCAGAGCGACCAGACCTTCTATTCGCGCACGCTGAATGGCTACGACTACGCGTCGATCATGCACTACAGCCGCTTTGGGTTCAACGCCTACACCGACCTCATCACGATGGAAACCCGACCGGCCGGCATTGATGTCGGCAGCCGGGTTACCTATTCCACGGCGGACGTTGATGCGCTCGCGCGACTGTACGCCACGGCGCCGATGGCCACGACCGTGGTCACTCATCCGGCTGGTCTCGATGTGGTCATCGATGGCGTGCGGGTTACCACGCCGGTCACCTTTCAATGGCCGATCGGGTCGGTGCATCGCCTGTGGGCGCCGGACGAGCTGCAGACGCAGAACGACTTTTCGTTCGGCTTCGCGCGCTGGAGCCAGGACGCGAGCGCGGCGCCGTCGCGGCTGCTGACGTGGCAGGTGATCGCGGGCGATGGCACGCTCGGTGCGCCGGTGAGTGCTCCTTTGACCACCGTGCTGACTGCCAACTTTTCGCGGCTGACCCGAGTGAGCAGCACGGCTGCGACGCAGACCGGCGGCACCGTCACGGTCACGCCCCGCGCGGCGCCGTGGCGCGGCACCAGCAATCTCTACCCGCAATACAGCATCTTCGATATTCGTGCGGTGGCTGCACCCGGCTACAAAAACTACTTCACGGCGAGCGGCTCGGCCTATGTCTTCGGTGGCGGTACCGGCGTGCGCCCCGATGCATCGCTGCTGCTGTTCCCAACCCCTGACAACACCATTGGCGCCGCCTTCCACGCTGGCAACTCCATTGCGGTGGATGTCCAGGCCGATGGCCAGCTCGAAGGCGTGGTGGCGAGCATTTCTCCGCCGGGCGGTGGTTCCAGCGGCGGCATCGTGCCCCGCCTGTTGCGTGATACGGCAGGCACCTGGCGCGTCACCGCGTCAACACCACAGCCCCTGACCCTGTCCAGCCGTTATGCGATCGACGGTATCGACGGTCTCGATAATGCAGCGACCGGTGAAGTGGCGATGCCGACGGGGGGCTCGCGCACCGTGACCATACGCGCGCACAAGGAGTGGATTACGTATCGTCAGGTTATCCCGTCCTGCGCAGCAACCATGACACTGAGCGACACCGCCAGTTACGTGCGCTACGGCAGCACGGTCAGCGCCACGCTGGCTCCGGTGGTTGGGGTGACTAGCGCCAACTTTCTCGGCTGGTCGGGGATCGCCTCGGGCCGTGCATTGACTAGCGGTGCGACCATCGGCGACGTGATGCCCGAGTTTGTGGCGACCTTCAATACGGTGCCCGTAGCGCTCACACTGACCAGTATCACGCCATCGAATTTTGGTGACGATGCGGCCACGTCAACTCTGACGCTCAGCGGCACTGGCTTCTCGGCAGAGACGCGGGTGTCGATCAATCGTGTGCTGCTGACGCCGCAGTACGTCGATGCCAACACGCTCAAGATCACGCTTACCCGCGCCAGCCTGCCGTTTGTGGGGCGCCTGCCGGTCTACGTCTACAACCCGCTCGCGGTGGGCTGTCCGGTGAACAGCAATTCGGTGGCGCTGGATGTGTTGCCGGCTGGCCAGAAGGTCGCCCGGGCGCTGACCGAGTACTACCACGCCGGTCTCGACTACTACTTCCTGACCGGGCGCGACGGTGACAAGGCTGCACTCGACCAGGTGCCGGCCTGGGCGCGCACCGGCAAGGAGATCAGGGTATTTGCCACGCCGAACTTGCGGACGTCGCCGCTGGAGCGCCATTATTTCGCCGAGGTCGCGCGTGGCGGCACCCGCGGATCCCACTTCTTTACGGCGCTGGCCAGCGACCAATTGATCCTGAGCGGGCTGAACCCGACCAATCAGCCGCAACCGGTGAAGCCGTTTCTTGAAGGGGTCGAGGGCTACGCCGTGCTACCCGATGCCACCGGCAAATGCCCTGCGGGCACGGCGCCGATTTACCGCGCCTTCAAGGGGCCGCCGCGCTACGTGGATGATGGCAACCATCGCTTCTCGACCAGTCTCGCCCAACATCAGGACATGGTGACGCGACTTGGCTGGGCAGATGAAGGCATCGCGTTCTGCGCGGCGGAGTGACGCTGCTCAGGGATCGTCGCGCACACGCAGGAAGCTCGCGAAGCGTGGCTTGCCACTCGGCGTCACGTCGCGATAGGTGTAGGTAACCAGGCTGCCGACCGGCGGCGGGTTGTCGCGCTGCGCATCGCTGAAACCGGTGCCCAGCCGGAACACGATACCGTCACGGGTGCGCACTTCCAGCGCGCCCAGCCGCCCGGCGTTGCGGCCTTTGCCCGGGATGTGGCGGACGACGATGGCTTCGGTATCGAGCAGTGGTTTCAGCTTGAGCAGTACGTCGCTGCGGCCGGTCACATAAGGCGCATTGGCCAGATGCAGCATCAGGCCCTCACCGCCGGCCTTCACCACGCGATCAAGCCGGCGCTTCAACTCCGCGCGATCAGCCACACGGGTTTGTTCGACCACTTGTAGCGAAGCCCACTGAGCCTTGGCGACAACCTCCCGAATGCGGCTGTAGCGCTGTTCAAACGTTCCCAGGGCACCGGCTTCATCCGGTAACTCGAAGATCAGATAGTTAACCCGCCGCCAGTCGGTATCGACGGCCGGTGAGGTGCGAACGATGCCGGACAGCTCATCAAACTTCCCGCGCGCGAGCCACAGCTCGCCGTCGAGTGGCGTCGCTGGCAGTTTCGCCAGCCACCACGCCGGCGCAGGCACGTCGCGCCCACTGCGGAAGCGCAATGTCTTGCCATCCCACACCGCACGCACGCCGTCGAATTTCTCGCTGACCAGATACTGGGTGACATCGACATGCGGCCCGAGCACGTTGGCGAGCAGTAGCGCGGGCTCCTTCGCCCACGCGCTGCACGCTGGCAGCACGAACGCAAACAGGGCGAGCGCGGCAAGCCAGCGTTGGCGGATGGTGATGATCATCCGCCGAATTTAGCGGATGGCAACCGCCGCGCTCGCCACCGGCAGCTTCCATCCCTTTGCCGCCGTGTTCGAGTAGTCGACGTATTGCACCAGCGCGCGCAGCGTCGCAGTGGACGGGTTGTTGCCACCGATGGTGAAGCGATCCTGCAGGTAGTACGGCGGGATCGACTGGTAGTTGAGCGTTGCCCGCACCGTCTTCACCTGTACGGCGACGGCGGGTGGCATGCGATAGGTGATCAGGTCGCTGCCGCTGCCGTTGTAGTAGCCGGGGCTGCCGGTGGTGGGCACTGCTATTGGGGCGGTCCAGCTTGCGTAGGCGCCGTTTGGCGACCAGCCGACGGGCATCAGCCGGTTGTCCTTCACCGACTTTGCGAGGCCAAGGAAGCTGGTGGTGAGCAGGCCCTGCAGGTCCTTGGTGCGAACCTCATACGTTTGCACCTGATTGCTGCCGGTGATGATGCGCCAGTGCGGCTGCCATTGCGTCTTGCTGAACTCGGTGGTGAGCGTCTGTCCCTGATCGTTGATCAGTACGCCCTTGTCGGTGCTGCGCCCGGACGACCAGACCACCTTGCCAGTGGCATCCATCGCGGTGAACTCGACGAAGGCACGACGGAAGCCGACACCCGACGGAAACTTGTGACCGGTCTTGTTGACCACCTGCACGTCCACGTCGAGGCCGCTGGCGCTGCGTCGCTGGGCGACGATGGCGACGCTCGCAGTCGCGTTTTGCACCTGCTTCGTCGTTTCCTGAATCGACAGATCAAGTGCCGGCACAAACTTGAAGGTGCTGGTGTCGTAGTTGGGATCATTGACAGTGAGACCGAGCTGCGGCGCGAACTGCTTGAACATTTCCAGCACAAAGACGTTGGCCCCGACGAAGGTGTGGCGGCCAAACTCGTTGCGCGGCTTCATCGTGATGTCGGCGGCCGGCGCAGTGTTCGGGAACGGCTGGCCTTGTGCGTCGGTGTAGGTGTTGTCCTGGATGTTGGCGATCCTGGTGGTGATCTGCTGTCCATCCATCGTGCGCGGCATGTGGCACTGCTGGCAGGTCTGCGGCGTGGCGCCAGGCCCCGGTGGCGCCTTGGTCTGGTAGCGGCTGTTCAGCCATTCGAGGTAGGTGGTCTGCTCGTGCGATTTCGGTTGCTTGTAGAAGCTCTCGCGGGTGTAGGTTTTGGTCTTGTCGAGGATTTCAGTTTCGACCACATGGCAGGAGCCGCACATCGCCGGATCGGTGATCGCCGCGCCGTGTGTGGGCGTCATGCCGATCGAATTTTTCATCGGAAAGGTCACCACGTCCTGATACGGACCGTACACCGTCTTCGGGTCCGTCACCTTGAAGTTGCCGGTGAAGCTCGCCTCGGTACCCAGACCTTCGGGCGTCATGCGGTGGCAGGCGAGGCAGGAGATGCCGTCGCGGCCGAGGGCGCCGTAAGTGGCGTTGGGGCCAGTGGTGGCGATGAAGTCGGCGTGGGTGAAGAGGGCGTCCGGCTTGTCGGTCAGCAGTTGCCGCTTGCCCATGACGCCGTGGCAGGTGTAGCAGGTGTTGTCGATTTCCTTTGCGACCGAGGGATAGGTCAGCGTTTCCGATTCGCGCTGCGCCTGAAAGACCGGGTCGCGGCCGGCGAGCCCCATCATCGACGCGCCCCATTCGCCGAAGGGTGAAAAGTTGCGCAGCGGCGTGGTCGGGAACTTCGACGGCGGCAGGTTCTGCGGCCAGGTCATGTTGGCCTGAATGCCGAACGCGAGATTACTGGCGTCGTGGCAACCGGAGCAAACGTCGGAGCTGACGAAGCCGGTGGGCCCGGCGGCGCCGACGATCACCTTGCTCGCGCTTTGCGGCGGGATGTCGGTGGGGATCACCGGCGGCGCGCCGGGAACGAGGCTGCTTGCGCCCCCCGATGTGGCTGTTGCTTTGGCGGCATCGGTGGCGCTGGCGAGCGTCATCACCCGCGCATGCAACGAACCGCCGGAAAGGCCATTGCGTTGCGGCATTGCGGTGCCACCAAAGTTGCCGGTGATGTTGACCAGCGAGGAGAAGGTCAACTCGCGCGTGCTGGCAGACGCATGGCAACCCACGCAGTTCGGGTCGTAGAACTGGCCGCCGTAAAGCCCGTCGCCGCCGTTCTGCTTCTGCGGATCAACGTAGCCCCAGAACCAGCCGTCATAGGAGGCGTCCTTCTTCTTGACGATGATGGTCCAGCCGTTCACCGCACCGGGCTGGCCGTTGTTGTCGTTGTACATCTGCTTGATGATCAGCGCGCCACTCGGAATGCCGCCGTCCGGCCTGCCGGCCTTGAGCCAGGCATACACAGAGGGTGCGTAGTAATTGAGCACAAAACCGTGCACCGAGCCCTTGCCGCTGGGCGATGGCCCGGTCATCCGCGGTGTGCTGTCGTGCGGCCAGTTGAGCAATTGCGGGCACGCCGACCAGATGAAGTTGGCGACGCCTTGCAGGTTGGTCGCCGACAGCGGTTGCAGGCAGACGGCGGGGATCACATTGTGCGGCGCGCTGGCGGGAGCGGGGGCCGGTGGAGGCGACAGTTGCTGCGCCAGCGCCAGTCCGGCGCAGCTTGCCAGCACTGCCGCCGCGTATCGCCGCAGGGGCCGTGATGTGCGTTGCCAGCGTGTTGCGTTCACTTCAATCATGGTGTCCCCTGGTTGTCGGCGAGTCGGTATCGACTGCTGCTCGGCATTGTCACCACGACTTCGAGCGAGAGCAACCGCGTCACAAAGTGGACTAATCGTCCCATCAGCTTTTTCGTGAAACGACCACTGGCAAAGGGCTCAGTGCAGTAATCGATCGAAAGTCAACAATGGCGATTTATCGTCTTTAGCCCTTTTGAGCGGCCCTTATGGAGAAAAGTTGCTTGTCTGACAAACGGGAGTTCAGGCCTTCTGCTCAATTCGCCAAAAGAGTCAACTGGCCAAATTGCCAAATTGCCAAATTGCGATCAGCAGCGCCATGGCAAAGGCTCCGACGGCCCCGCACCGTGGATATGGGCAGCAGACTTGTCTGTCAACCACCGGCATCGGCCCGTCGTTACCTGCCCGCCGCCGCAACGCTCTTTGCGGCAACCACCGCTTTCGCTCAAGGAGCTGCGCCATGTCCTTTGTTGAATCCCGTCGTGATTTCATGCTCAACGGCGCGCGCGCCGGAGTTGCCGTCGCCAGCGTTGCCGCGCTTGCCACTGCGCCTGGCGCAATGGCTGCGGCATTGGGTGATGAACTGGTTACGCCAGCTGTCAGCGGTGATCTGCTGCACGCCTTGGGCGGCCGCATCGGGCTCGAAGTCGCGAGCGTGATCGGCAGCAGCGGGCAAGCGCTGGCCATGGCCTATGTGGACGCAGCAGGTCCGTCCGTCGATGCCCTGCGGCTTGGCATGGAGCAGGGCATCGAATGGCAGACGCGTTGCGCCGCGCAGTGCATCGAAACGCAATCGTCACCATCGACCGTGATCGCGGTGGCGCACGTGAGCAACCCGGCCACAGGTCGCAGCGCCCGCGTCGAAATCGACGCCGTCGCGCTCAGCGTGATCGGCCTGATCGAATCGATCAACGCGCCGGGCAGCGCGCAGAAGAACGCGGTGCTGACGGCGAGCGCTGACAATCTCTATCGCATCCGTTACGACGCCTGAGTGATCCAGTGACGTAATGCGGGCTCGGCGTAAAATGCGTTAGTCATTGGGGAGTAGCCGCCCACCAGCGCCACCAGCGTGGCGCAGCGAGCGGGGTACGCGTCAACACACTTGACCATCCGGTCATGGCGCGTGCGGCAGCGGGGCCTGGCCCTGCGTCTGGCAAGACCTTTGACTGCACAGCCTCCGCTTGCGCCGGGGATGCCGTGCAGTCATCGGTTCATCTTCTGGCGCCGGATTACTCCACATGGAAGCCTTTCTCATCTCCACTGGCATCGTTGCGCTCGCTGAAATTGGCGACAAGACGCAACTGCTCTCGTTCATTCTCGCCGCCAAGTACCGCAAGCCGTGGCCGATTGTGCTGGGCATTCTGGTCGCGACACTGGTCAATCACGCACTCGCCGGCGCCGTTGGGGCGTGGCTGATGCGTCTGATCGGGCCGGATGCCATGCGCTGGATCCTCGGCCTCGGCTTCATCGCGATGGCCGCGTGGATGCTGGTGCCCGACAAGATTGACGAAGACGAAGCGAATGCTGGCAGCGGCGCCAAATTTGGCGTCTTCGGCACCACGGTGATTGCCTTCTTCCTCGCCGAGATGGGCGACAAGACGCAGATCGCCACCGTCGGCCTTGCGGCCAAATATGCGTCCCTCACCGCCGTCGTTGCCGGCACCACGCTCGGCATGATGCTGGCCAACGCGCCCGCCGTGTTCATCGGTCACCGGCTCGCCGAGAAACTCCCGGTGCGGCCGGTGCACATTGTTGCAGCACTGATTTTTGCCGTGCTTGGGGTGCTGACGCTGACCAACGGCGACGCTTTGCTGTAACTCGAATCAGGTGGCCTCCCGCGCAACGACCGTGTCATACAGCCCGTAGCGCGACAGCCCGGCGTGACTTTCGATGCCGGTGTAGGAGAGCGACGCGTCCTCGTAGCGGCGGAAGGCAAACACCGCCTGATTCATCTGCTCGGTGTTGAAGACTTTCAATTGCACCAGCAGGTGAAAATCCTTGACCGTGAGCCCGGTCACGCTCAGGAACAACTCCGGCTCCAGCTTGGTGATGACGTCCCGCAACGTGTTCTCGCGAAAGTCCGTGAGGTACATGAACGCCGGGATGCGCGTGGCGAACTTGATGAGCTTTTCCTGCACCAGCTTGCGCTTGGAGCGGAATTCCTTTTCGGCCTCTGTCAACGTGGCCTTCTGCTTGGCCGTCAGGTCTTTTTCTTTGGCCTTGTTTTTAAGGTCTTTGACCTGCTTGCTCTTGTTGATGATGGTCTCGATCACGTTGTCGCCCAGCGCGCGCCAGCCCTCGATGCGCTCCACCGCCGCCATCGCCTCGGGGTTGTCGAGTACGCGTTGCAGCGTGTCGTTGTCCACATTCACCAGGAGTGCGCTTTCCCACTTGCGGGCGAGCAGCGTGGCCGAGGTGCCCGCCATCGCGATGTCCAGGATGCCGCCTGCGTCGATCTGCGTCATGTTGGCGCCGTCGTAGGCGAGCACGGGCAGAAAAGCCACCAGCTCGCGCACTGCGTTTTCCGGGTTCAGCTCGTTTGGCGACAAGCCGATGGCGTAGTCCGAGAGCTGGCGCAGCGCCCGCGTCGGCGCAAAGTCGAACACGAAACACGCGGGCTTGAGGATTTCTTCCTCGTTCGGGTTGTCGCCATTCGGGTTCTTGATTGACCACGGCGACTGCACGCGAAACGCGGCCTGAAAGTACGTCTCCGGCGACTTCAGATTGCGCAGCATGAGGATCGACGACCACTGCGGCACCGTCACCCCGGTGGTCAGTTTGCCGCAGGAGAGTGTGATCGTCTTGCTGTCGAAGCCGCTGCCAATGGCATCGCGCACCGGCCCGAGCGCATCGAGGCCAATGCCCGCCGCTGCGCCCGCCGCAACCACAGCGGTGTAGTCGTGCCAGAACACGTTGTGCTTTTCGGCGAGCAGATTCGCCATCGCGTGGCAGGCCGCCACGTTCGGCAAAAACCAGAACGAATGCTGCAAGTACGGCAGCAGGCGAATGTCGGAGTACGGAAACGGCGGCCGCGTGCCGGTCTTCAGGCTTTCCACGGCGCGCGGCGCGTATTGTCCGCGAATGATTTCCAGCCACTTTTGCACATCGCGTTTGTGCGTGAACTTGGCCTTTTTCCCCTCGCCAGACGCCTCGAAGAACGCGTTCAGATCAAACTCATCAAACTCGCCCGAGCTGGCAATTGCCAGCAGCTCGTCGGGCATCTGGTAGGTCAACAGCCGCATCTGCGGCAGCGCGCCATACGGGTTCCACTTCGCGGGGTGCTTGCGGGCGAATTCGGCCTTGGCGCGCTGCTCGTCGGTGTAGGTCCAGTTAAAGATTTGCTCTTCGATGAACTCGCCCGTGGCCAGCGCCTTGAACGGCGTGCCAGAAAGATAGAGATACGCCCGCGTGGTGATCGGCAAAAACTCCGATTCACTCGACGATAGCGTGCCGAGGTCCTCGTTCACCACTGATAGATCGGCAACAAAGCGAGTCTCCTTCTTGACAACGGCTTCTTCCTCGCCCTCAAACAATTCTTTGGCCGAATCGCGCCACGCGCACGAGCCCAACGCCTTCTTGAGGACCGCGCTCAAACCCGGCGCCCTGCCCAACGACCACTACGGCTTCTTCGTGCTGACCATGGGCCGCGACCTGTACATGGCCCGGCACCAAGCGGGCGGCCAGGGCCACAAGGGGTTCTATCACTCATCGTACGTGGGCGGCGACCCGATCGTCTGCTCGGGCACCATGCTCATCGAGAAGGGCGTGATCAAGCGCATCCGCTTTGACAGCGGGCACTACCAGCCGCAGGCCAACAACTACCGCGCCCTGGTGATGGCCCTGCGCATGTGGGGCGTGTCACTGGCCAACGTGGCCTTCGAGGACTTCAACGCGCACCTGCTGGGCACCGACCTGACCAAGGCCGTCCAAGACCCGCGCATCGGCACGGTGGACTATGTGCTGTCGCAGACCGACACCATGCTCAAGCTGGTGGCCAACCGCAACACCAACCTGGACACCAACCAGGTGGCCCAGGGCATGCGGCCCCCGGCCAATCCCAATGCCAACGTCAGGGGGCCCAACCCGCGCGACTGGTGGGGCAACCGGCCGAGGCAGCCGGAGGTGGTGCCACCGGGCGCGCAGAAGATGTAGTCGATGTGGGGGGGGCCTTACTGCACCACCCGCCACACCTGCACCGACTGCGGCGCCATGGCCTGGTTGAAGCGGTCCACCAGCGCCGGATCGGCCGGTTCGACAAAATAGCTGTGCACGAAATAGAAACGTGCGCCGTCGGCGATGCCCTGCCAAAGCGCGTGTGGCTGCTGGCGAAGTTCGTTCCAGCCCATGTGCGGCACTTTCAGGCGCTCGCCACCTGGCAGCACCATCTTTTCGTCGGGAAAGCGTTTGACGTTGCCGGCAAAGATACCGAGCGCCGGCACGTTGCCCTCGTC
>ERZ650309.432-NODE-432-length-20682-cov-4.733747_pt1 | contig 20682 bp, 14 predicted proteins | sample MGYA00376245_ERZ650309 | MGnify/ENA primary metagenome ERZ650309 (study PRJEB26733, sample SAMN07839294) | wastewater metagenome | biome: urban; feature: wastewater treatment plant; material: waste water | place: USA: North Carolina | collected 2016-04-26 ...
TGCATGAAACGCTGAATATTCTCGACCTTGGCTCCGCGCCAGCCGTAAATAGACTGGTCATCGTCGCCGACGATCATGACCTTACTGCTGTCACCGGCGAGCATGCGGATCCATGCGTATTGAATGCCGTTGGTATCCTGAAATTCGTCGACCAGCAAGGTGCCAATATCGCGCTGCGCCGCTTCACGAATTTCGCGCGCTCAAGCCGTTACGTGCTGCAATGCGACATCCGCAAATACTTTCCGAGCATTGACCACGAAATCCTGAAGACGATCATTCGTCGCAAGATCAAATGCCGCGAGACGCTCTGGCTGATCGAAACGATCATTGACGCCAGCAACGAACAGGAACCAGTTCACCATTTCTTTCCGGGCGACGATCTTTTCACCCCGCACGAGCGCCGTCGCGGCCTGCCCATCGGCAATCTGACCAGCCAGTTTTTCGCCAATGTTTACCTGAATGTTCTCGATCATTTTGTGCGGGAAGAACTGAAAGTGAAATGTTATGTCCGTTACGTTGATGATTTCGCCCTCTTCAGCAACGACCAGGATTTTCTAAACTATGCGCGCAAGTCAATTGAAGCGCGTCTGGCTAAACTGAGGTTGCAGATTCACCCAATCAAAAGCCAATTATTCGACACACGGTTTGGAGTGAGCTTTGTGGGTTTTCGCGTTTTGCCTAACAGATTGCGCGTCCGAACTGAAAACTTGCGCCGTGCCAGACGGAGGCTGAGTCTTTTACAGACGCGCTACCACAATGGCGAAATCGGCCTGAGCAAATTGACAGAATGCATCCGCAGTTGGATCGCGCACCTAGAACACGGCAACACCTGGCGTTTACGGACAAGGGTTTTCACTGCCGTTGGATTTAGCAAAGCGCAGTCTGCTTTTGCTTCCTAAAGCGCTCGCCAGCTTTACGCTTGCTGCCGCGCGCGCTACGGATTCGGAGCTACTGAAGCTTACCCAGCGATTTCAGCCGCGCGCGTTCAAATTCATCGCCTTTGTTCCATTGCGGAGTTTCGGTGGCATTCGCCACGCGCAAACCGATCAAAAACGCCAGCTTGGCTTGTTGAACCATTCCGGTGAAATCCCAGTTCGGGCTGAATTCATCTGAAGGCTGGTGGTAACGATGTTCGTTGTAGTCGGCAAACTGTTCTTCGCCCCATTTTTCCGAATGGCCGACGAACTTCGATCCGGGTTCAAAGTTCACTGCCGGAACGCCAGCTTTGGCAAAGGGGAAATGGTCGGAGCGGTAAAACGAACCTTGTTCCGGATGCGCATCGGGCGAAATGGTCAGGTTATTTTCTTTGGAAACTTCTTCGATGAATTTGCCCAGCGTCGAACGGTCTGCGCCCAGCGGCGTAATGTCGCTGGTTTGTCCCAGCACGTTCATCGAATCAATGTTGATATTGGCGACGGTATCTTTCAATGGAACCAATGGGTTGCGGGCATAATACTCCGCGCCCAGCAAGCCTTGTTCTTCAGCAGTGGTGGCAATGAACAGAATCGAACGCTTCGGTTTGATCGTCAGCGTGGAACACGCCTTGGCGATGGCCAGAATTCCCGCGATGCCCGTCGCGTTGTCCACGGCTCCGTTGTAAATGTTGTCGCCGGATTGGTCAGGCCGAATTCCCAAATGATCCCAATGCGCCGAAAACGTGACAAATTCGTTTTTCAGCGTCGGGTCATTGCCACGGAAAATGCCTACGACGTTGGGCGAAGTCAGCCGCTGAACCTGCATTCTTAGCATTGTGTCCACTTTGGCGTTGAGCGTCACGGGTTTGAAACTGCGCGAAGCCGCTTGTTGGCGCAATTGATCCAGGTTGAACCCGCCCGCTTGCACAATGCGGCGAGCGGCGTCTTCAGTCACCCAGGATTTCATTTTCAGCACGGGAGTATTCGCGTCCGGCAACAATCCAAATCGTTCCGCGCCCCAGGAATTGCGAACGACGCTCCAACCGTACCCGGCGGATTCGTTCGTGTGAATCAAAATGGCTCCGGCTGCACCGTGCCGGGCGGCTTCTTCGTACTTGTATGTCCAGCGCCCGTAATAGGTCAGCGCTTTGCCGCCAAACAGGTTCGGTTCGGTCGCAGTTGCGGGCGGATCGTTGACCATCATCAACAGAATTTTGCCGCGAACGTCCACACCTTTGTAATCATCCCAATTGGCTTCGGGCGCGCTAATTCCGTAACCGACAAACACAATGTCACCGTTGATGGCGACTTCGGTTTGTTCGACATCGGACCCGGCGACGAACTCATCCGCGAATTTGAAATCGGTCGAACCGGCACCGGCTTTAACTGTCAGTTTGTTGGCCGGATCAGGACGCGATCCAATCATCTGCACCAATTGAAAGTAGCTGTGATCGGCGGCGGGTTCCAGCCCCAAGGCTTCGAACTGAGCCGCGATGTATTTGGCGGCCAACATGCCTCCGCGCCCACCAGGGCCTCGGCCTTCCAGCAAATCGTCCGACAGAAATTTGATGTGTGCGCGCAATGCGCCGTCTTCGATTTTTTGCGAAGCCTGGTCGGAATCGGTGGCTTCGTTGACCACAGCGCGATTTTCCATCATCACTTTGTCGAAGTTGGCGCGCGGCGGAGCGGCAGCACGAGCACTGCGACCACGACGGGTGCGACGAGAACTGGTTCTTTTTTTCGCACTGGCTCTTTTTTTACGGCGTTGTTTGGCCGTCACTGTTGCAGCCATTTCAACGGGCGTCACTGCCGTTGCAGCAGCCAGCAACTCAATAGGAAATGCGACGCTGAAACAAAGCAGCAATACAGCGGAGCAAACGAACGAACGACGAGTTTTCATAAAATTCATTGAAATTTCCCAGCACCAAAAAGTTCGGTTGATTGTGTTTAGGGTGTTAATTCGTAATTTTGCGGCTGACGCAAACGAGCGCGTAAATCGCACTCGCCACCAAAATTATGCCCAATCTGTACCTGAGCAAGCCGATAAAATCAAGCATTGCCCAGACGCATTGCTTGACGGATCAGGGATGGTTGCCGATAATGCCGCGCGTCATAAGCAATCTTTATCAAGTTTTCTGCAAATTTCCTGTTTGCAAAGTTTCTGAAAGCAATGAATTCCTGGCTGACAAAAGAGCAAATCGTGCTTCGCGGCAAAAAAACAGTTGGCGCGTTGGATTGGTTTGCCTGGCTTTCCTGCTTCGGGTTTGGCTTTTATTTTTATTTTTACTTTAGCCGCTCCAGAGGGGTAGGAAGTTCGTTGGCCTAAGCGAAACGCAAACGAAACGACTGAAATGAAGCCCCTCGTTCAAACCGAACGAGGGGCTTTTGAACTTTATGGGTATGGAACACATTAACCAAACAAAGAAACCGCGAATCGCTTTTCAGGGTGAACCGGGCGCGTTCAGCAGTCAGGCAGCGCGCAATCTGTTGGGCGAAAACATCGAACTGGCTCCGTGCGAAACCTTCGAGCAAATGTTCGCCGAGGTCGAACACCGCCAAAGTGATTTTTGTCTGGCGCCGATTGAAAACTCGCTCTTTGGCTCGATTTACCAAAATTACGATTTACTGCTCAAACACAACTTGCGAATCGTCGGCGAAACCAGTCTGCGAATCGTCCACAATCTGATCGCGCCACCGGAAATCCAACTGGAAAACGTGCGGCGCGTGTATTCGCACCCTGTAGCTCTGGGGCAATGCCAGCAGTTTTTTACCGACCATCCGGAAATGCAGCAGGTCGTGGCGTATGACACGGCGGGCAGCGTCAAAATGTTGATGGCCAGCCGCGAACCCGGAGCCGCCGCAATTGCCAGCGCCTTGGCGGCGGATGTGTACGGCGCACAAATTCTGATGGCGGGCATCGAAGACGACCGGCAAAATTACACGCGTTTTTTCCTGCTGGCCCGCGAAGACCAGGCAGGTTCTCCCGCGCCCGAAGCCGACAAAACTTCCATTGTGTTTTCGTTGGAAAACACCACTGGCTCGCTATTTCGAGCGATGGCGGTTTTCGCGCTGCGCGAAATCGATCTGACGAAGATCGAATCGCGGCCGCTGGTCGGTTATCCGTGGCAATACAGCTTTTATCTTGATCTTATGGGCAACACGTCCGAACCGCGCGTGGTGAATGCGCTGGCTCACCTGGCCGAGTTTGCCACCAATCTGAAAGTTCTGGGATGTTATCAGCGAGCGCCGAAAAACAGCGATGAGTCGCAGGCGAGTTGATGACATTCCGCAACCCCAAACACCAATCCCAATCAATTCTCATTCAGGAGCAATCACAATGATTATCGCAATGCATTCAGGAGCAACAGACGAACAAATCAACCACATCTGCGACCGCATTCGCGGTTTTGGGTACGCGCCGCACGTCATTCGCGGAGCGGAACGAACCGTCATCGCCGCCGTCGGGCAAGGCGACAAAAAAGAGCATATCGAATCGCTTAAATCCGCCGAAGGTGTTGAAGACGCGTTCCCGATTTTGCAGCCTTTCAAACTGGTCAGCCGCGAAGTCAAAAAGCAAAAGTCGGCGATCAAAATTGGCAATGTGACCATCGGCGACGGCAGCTTCGTCGTGATGGCTGGCCCGTGTTCGGTTGAAGGCCGCGAACAGGTCATGACCACCGCCGAATCCGTTGCCAAATCCGGCGCGCATTTGTTGCGCGGAGGCGCGTACAAACCGCGCACTTCGCCTTACGATTTTCAGGGAATGGCCGAAGACGGATTGAAACTGCTGGCGGAAGCTCGCGAAAAAACCGGTCTGGCTGTCATCACGGAAGTTCTGGACACAGGCGACGTGGAATTGGTCGCTGAATATGCGGACATTCTGCAAGTTGGCACGCGCAACATGCAGAACTTCGCGTTGCTGAAAAAGCTGGGCGAAATCAGCAAACCCGTCATGCTCAAACGCGGCTTGTCGGCGACGATCAAAGAGTTTTTGCTGTCGGCGGAATATATTGTTACGCACGGCAATCCGAACGTGATTTTGTGCGAACGCGGCATCCGCACATTTGAAACCGCGTTGCGCAACACTCTGGACCTGGCATCGGTTCCGCTGTTGAACGAACTGACTCACTTGCCGGTCATCATTGACCCCAGTCACGCTACCGGAAAGCGGAGCCTGGTGAAACCGTTGGCGAAAGCTTCCATCGCAGTCGGCGCGGACGGGTTGATGGCCGAAGTCCATCCGAAGCCGGAAGAAGCCTGGTCAGACGGTCCACAATCCTTGCGTCTGGAAGAATTCGCGCAGTTGATGCAGGAAATTGAACCGTGGGTGAAGCTGCGCAGCAGCGAACAGAACTAGCATTCGTTTGGAGTGCCACGCCTTTGGCGTAGCTTTGGAAGTCTTTTGTTGGTGAAGTCATTTTGCTGACAGATAGATCCGATGACGAAGCATCGAATCTGTGCCAAAATTGATTTTCGAACTTTTGCATCAAGTCTCACTATAGAGAAGGATTACCAAAGCCGCGCCACAGGCGTAGCGCTCCAAGGTTTACTTATGCGAGTCAAGAAAACGGCTTTAATCGTCTGCAACAACGGCAAAGAATACTGGATTACCCAAAAACAATTCTGGAAGATGGTCAGGGAAGGGGTTGTTACTCAGATCGGGGATCAACCGCTGAAAGGTCAATTTCGTGGCCGCGACGATCAGTTGTTAATCACGGTTGGCCACACCGTGCTGAATCACGCCACGCCGATTCACACCAGCGAGGTTTTGGAAACGGCCCGTTTGAAAAAAAGCCGGAAGTGAAACTGGCGAACTTGGGCGAACTTATTCGACCTGGTTTCTTTGGGAACTTTTTCCGGTTGAGTGCGTGTGAGTTGCCAGCTTGTGTGAGGAAGATCGGGGTCGAATGAACAAATTCATTGCCAGGTCTTAGTAAATCGCATTGCATAGAGTGGCTATTCGCCGAGATACGAAAAGGGAATTGACGGCTTGTGAGGAGCGTCAGTTCCCTTTCGTTTTTTGCACTGCGGGATTTCTGTGGATAAAACATCAACACAAAGGGTCAAAGGTTCGAAGGGACAAAGAATCCAGGAAACCCAAAACGATTCCTTTTCTCAAATTGTCTTTGAACCCTTGTCCCTTTGCTCCTTTGTGTTAAAAAATATCCTTCCCTACAAATCGCTGTATAGACGTTTATTCAGTAATGCCCTTAGCCGCATAAAACAGACCCGCCATTTACGTTCAAAATTTCTCCGGTGATATGCCGAGCCAGGTCAGAAGCCATGAACAGAATTGGATTGGCTACGTCGTCGGCTGTGGCAACGCGCCCCAGTGGAATTGCAGCATTGATTGCCGCCAGTTTTGCCGCATCCGTTCGCAACGCCGAAGCGGCCATGTCCGTATCAATCCAGCCTGGAGCCACGCAATTCACGTTCACATTAAAGCGTCCCAGTTCGGCGGCGAGTGATTTGGTCAGACTGATGACTGCGCCTTTCGAAGCTGCGTAATCGGCGTGAAAGGCTTCGCCGCGCTGCCCGGCGGTGGAACTGACAATGACGATGTTTCCATTGCGCTGAGCAGTAAAAATGGAGGCGGCTTCGCGGCACACGTGATAAACGCCATTGACGTTGATGCGCATGGTTTCGTTCCACTGCGTTTCGTCGAGCTCCGTGATTGCTCGGTCTTCGGCGGGCCAGATTCCCGCGTTGGCAACGACCACATTCAACTGCCCAAAAGTTTCCAGCGTTTGGCGAAACAGCGACTGAGTTTCGCCAGCCTGAGAAATGTCGGCTTGCGCAACGAGCGCCTTTGCGCCAATTCCTTCGACGATTTTGGCGACCGACAAAGCGGCTTCGCGGTTCGCTTTGTAATTGATCACGATGCCTGTGGCTCCGGCTTCGGCAAAGCGGATTGCCGCTGCGGCTCCGACGCCGCGCGAAGCGCCGGTAATCAATACGATTTGATTCTTGAAACTGAGCATGGACTTTCTCCGTAAAGTCAGATCATTCTTTTTCACACAGAATTTTGTGGATTGAATCGCGATGGTACACTCCACGACGACAGCGATAACAAATTACCACGACCAAGGAGAGAACGACCATGTTTTGCCCGAACTGTGGCACGGACAACTCGAAAGGGCAGAAATTCTGCACGCGATGCGGAACCAATTTGCTGGCGATTGATCGCGCTCGCGAAATCATTTCAGAAGTGAGTGGGGCCGCACCTACATCCGGGGTATCGCCGAATCTGGTATTTATCGCCACAGTGTTGTTGAGCATTATTGGCTTTATTGCCGTCACTCTTGGGACGTATGAATTATTCAGAGCAGATCAGAGAAATGGCCCGCTACCTTTCTTTTTTATGGGTGGAGGTTTTACTTCACTTGTTTTGATTTGCCGCTACCTGCTGAGTTTGATTCGGCCCGGCGTTAAACGCGAAGGAAAACAGATTCCGCCTGCACCTCCGGTCGCGTACCCGCAACCCGCTACCTTTCAGCAGGGGAACACGAACCGAGCCTTAAACGAAGCCCCTGTGCCATATCAAAGCATCGTCGAAGATTCGACGCGGCAGTTCGAGCACGAGAAACGCTCCAAATCCTGAGATTCAATTGTTACTGGATGGAGGCTTGGGAGTTGGTTGGCCTTCAGGTTTGGGCGCAGGCTTGGATTCACTTTTGGATGGCTCTTCCTTTTTCACGCTGGTGCTTTCTGCCGAAGCCGGTTTGGGTGAATCGGCAGATTTCTTTTCTCCGGTTTTGGGTGACGAAGAATCCGTTGCTTTTCGTTTGCCGGACGAATCAGTTTGCGAGTTTTGAGGATGATCCGATTTGGGCGTTGGTGTTGCGGTTACTGCCCCCGGAAGAAAATTGCTGACCAATTCATTCCATTTGATTGCGCGAGCCAGCACGATTCCAATTCCAATCAAAATCAGAACCAGCAACACTTCCAGCAACCGTTTGCCCGCTCGTTCGACGCGTGTGTTGGTTGAGCGGACATTTTCAGGCGTGTAGCTGTAAACGCTGGCTCGGCAAACCGGGCAATAAAATTGATTGTCCGGAATTTCGCTTCGGCAGCTTGGACATTGCATAACTTATACCTCTGTTTGGCTTGGGGGCGTTTGATAATCCAGTTTCAATTCGCCGTCGGCTTCCATGACTACAACCGTGCCGCCGTGTTGCAGATTGCCGAACAGAATTTCGTTGGCCAGTTTCTCCTTGATCTGAGACTGAATCAGCCGAGCCATCGGTCGAGCGCCGAACTGTTTGTCGAAGCCTTTTTTGGCCAGCCAGGCGCGACCGCTTTCCGTCAGTTCCAATTCCACGTTCTTGTCTTTCAGTTGCGCACGTAATTGACCGATGAACTTGTCCACGACGCGTTCAATGTTTTCAAAGCTCAAACTTTCAAACGCGATCCAGGCATCCAGGCGGTTGCGGAATTCAGGGCTGAACGTTCGTTCGATTGCGCCTTGAGCTTTGCTGCCTGTGCCGCCAATGCCGCCTTGTTCATTTTGGTGGAAACCGAGTTTGGTTCCGCTCAGTTCACGCGCTCCGGCATTTGTGGTCATAATCAAAATCACGTTGCGGAAATCGGCTTTTTTCCCGTTGTTGTCGGTCAGCGTGGCGTGATCCATCACCTGCAACAAGATGTTGAACAAGTCCGGATGCGCTTTTTCGATTTCGTCCAGCACCACCACAGCGTAAGGAGTTTTGCGAACTGCGTCGGTCAGCAAACCGCCTTGATCAAATCCGACATATCCCGGAGGCGCGCCGATCAACCGAGACACGGTGTGTTTTTCCATGTACTCGCTCATATCAAAGCGCAGAAATTCCACGCCCAGGCTCTTGGCCAATTGCTTGGACAATTCGGTTTTACCGACGCCGGTCGGACCGGAAAACAGGAACGAACCAATCGGTTTTTCGGGATTGCCCAGGCCGGAGCGCGACAGTTTGATCGCATCCACCACCTGTTTGATGGCGTGATTCTGGCCGAAAATCACCATACGCAAATCGGTGTCCAGGTCTTGCAAGCGTTCCTTGTCAGATTTGGAAATGGTTCGCGGCGGAATCTTCGCCATTTTGGCAACGACCAATTCAACATCGTGTTCGGTGATGGTTTCCGGACGTTCTTCTGCCGGTTTCAGTTTGGTGGCCGCGCCGACTTCGTCCACGACGTCAATAGCTTTGTCGGGCAGGTAACGGTCGTTGATGTGTTTGGCCGAAAGCTCTGCGGCGGCGCGCAACGATTCATCCGTGTATTTCACACTGTGATGTTCTTCGTAATAAGGCCGCAAGCCTTGCAGGATTTTGTAACTGTCTTCGACGCTCGGCTGGGAAATTTCAATGGTCTGAAAGCGCCGAGCCAGCGCGCGGTCACGTTCAAACGAAGCCTTGTATTCGTTGTAAGTCGTCGAGCCGATGCAGCGTAGTTCGCCTGACGCCAGCGCCGGTTTCAGAATGTTCGACGCATCCATCGAACCGCCGGAAACCGCTCCTGCGCCGACGATGGTATGAATTTCGTCAATGAACAAAATCACGCCCGGTTTTTTCTTCAGCGCGTTCATGACGGCTTTCAGCCGTTGTTCAAATTCTCCGCGATAGCGAGTTCCGGCCAACAGCGCGCCCATATCCAGCGCGTAAATCTCCACGCCTTTTAGCACGTCAGGAACTTCTTCCTTGTAAATCTTGAGCGCCAGGCCTTCGGCGATGGCAGTTTTGCCTACGCCGGGATCGCCCAGGTACAGCGGATTGTTTTTCCGTCTGCGGCAAAGCACTTGAATCGTTCGTTCCAGTTCCATCTGACGACCGATCAGCGGATCAATTTTGCCTTCGGCGGCGCGCTCGACCAGATTAGTGGTAAACGCCGACAGCGGATCGCGCACCCGCTGCGGTTCGGCTTCCTCTTCCTCATCACCGGTGAAGGGAAGCTCTTCGCCTTCGCCGTCAAGTTTGGAAATGCCGTGAGAAATGTATTCCAGAATGTCCAGCCGCGAGATGTTCTGTTTTTCGAGCAGGAATTTGGCGTGCGAATGGTGTTCGTCGAACAAGGAAGCCAGGATGTTGCCGCCGTCAATCTTGTCCTGTCCGGAAGACTGCGCCTGATGCATGGCGCGATCAATGACGCGTTCGAACGCCGCTGTTTGTTCCGGACGCAGCTCCAGATTGCGCGGAAGCGGCGTCATCGTTTCCTTGAAAAACTCGTTCAGGTCGTGCCGCAAAATCTCGACATCGCCTCCGCAGTTGTGGATTACATCCGCCGCGGTTTGATCGTGAGTCATCGCAAACAGCAAGTGTTCCAGCGTCAAAAATTCGTGGCGGCGTTTGATTGCCTCATTGGCCGCCAGTTGCAGCGTGGCTTGTAATTCTCTGGTAATCATTTCAGTAATTGAAAATTGATAGTTGAAAATTGATAGTTGAAATTGGGCGGAATCGAGCCATTGTCAATTATCCATTCTCAATTGCGATTTATTCTTCTTCCAAAGTGCAGAGCAACGGATATTCATTTTCCTGCGCCATCAGAATGACTTTTGCCGCTTTGGTTTCGGCGATTTCAAAGGTGTAAACGCCTGCGACACCAATGCCCTGGTTGTGAACCTGCAACATGATGCGGATCGCTTCGTTTTCCGAATGGTGAAAAACATCCATCAGCACCAGAACGACAAACTCCATTGTGGTGTAGTTGTCGTTATGCAGCAAAACTTTATACAGCGGAGGCTTCTGCAGCTTCTGCTTGTTTTCTGTCAGGATGTCCGTGCCATGTTTTGGATCGTAATTCGGCATTGCTCAAAAAAATCCATCTGACGGCGAGCCGTAGTTTTTCGTGCCGCCAGATGCTAACAAATTCTGCGCGACAGGCAACCAGCAACGATTTATTGATTGCCGGTTTTGGGCTTGACCGGTTTGCCTTGCTCCGCGGGAACCGGTTCCGATGGCGTCAACAGTTCCTTGGCTTTTTCCTTGAGCGCTTTGAATTCCGGCATTGCGGCCAGCGGTTTCAAGTCTGGTTCATCCAGGTCAAAAAATTGATCTGACTCTTCTTCCATCGCTTCCTTCAGGGCGGCAATGGCTTCCCGTTTTCGACCAAGCTGCGCCAAGGAACACGCACGTTCGAATTGTAAGGAAATGGCGGAATCGTCCAGCTTCAGGCCGCTGTTGGCGGCTGCCAGCGCTTCCGTAAACCGCCGTTGTTGGCGATACAGGCGCGACAGCGATTCATAATCCTCTACGGTCGCTTCGATGGCGATGGATCGCTGCAAGGTTTTGATCGCCTCTGCATTTTTGTTCTGGGTTTCCTGCAACTCCGCCAGCATCCGCAATCCAGCCTGGCTTTCGCCGACTTCTTTCGGGAAAGCCTTCAGCAATTCCTCACGAATTTTGGCCGAATCAATGTCGAAGCCTTCTTCGTTGTCCAGGTATTCAAACGCTTCGTCGCGGTCTGTCGAAGCTTTCAACATTTGAGCAAACGCTGCTTTGGCTTTTTCAAGTTCTTCCTGGTCGAGCAGGAAATTGACCAGCGCTGCATGGTGATCCAGGTAACTGTTGTCGTGCCGGATCGCGGTGCGGTAAGCGGCTTCGGCTTCGGCAGCTTTATTCAACTGTTCGTATGCCTGCGCCAGTTCACGCCAGACACGCGGATCGTCGGGAACCAGTTGCGCATACGCTTTCAGCGCCCCAATGCCTGCTTCCGCATCCTGGCTGAGCACGGAAAGCGCGCCTTCGTCCAGACTGGAAACCAGTTCACGTCCCAAGGCCAACTGTCCGGGCGCGAAATTCGGCCAACGAACGGCAATTTGTTTCAGCAGCTCAACATATTTGCTTTGGAGTTTTTCCGGCAACGGTTGTTGAGCCGGTTCGTCCTTTTTGTCTTCTTTCTTTTCCTCAGGCTGCTTCATTGCCGCGTTCATCACAGCTTCGTTACGTTGCGAAAGCAGAATGCGCGATTGCAGCAATAACAATTCAGGTTTTTCGCCTTCGGCGGCGATGATCCGTTCCAGATGTTTCGTCGCCCCATCCAGCGAAATTTCATAAACCCTGCCGCGTTTGGATTCGGGCGAAAGCGCGCCGTTGATCGCATCGCCGAAATCGGCGTAGGCATCGTCCAGGCTTTCATGCTCCGTGATGAACCACGCCCCATCGCGCGGAGCGAGCGTCAACCGCAGCAGCGCTTCGCCGCGCAAAACGGTCAGCACTTTTTGATTGCCCTTGGCTTCATCGCGGAGCACGCGAACGGGTTCCGGCAACTCCGCGTCCCAGGTTTCCCAAAGCCCGGCGACGGTTCGCTCAAAGGCTTTGATGACTGCCGCGCGCTGCTTGTCGTCCAGTTTGTTCCAACGTTCATTGCCAAGCGTCTGTTCGACAGCCAGCGATAAATCAAATGCCAGGCCGCGTGTTTCCGGATTCAGGCTGAATTCTTTGACCAATCGAACCGGATCGCGCTGGTATTCGGCAATGGTTCGGCGCGCGGCGGTTACTTCCAATTCGATCTGGTTCAACATCGCATAGCTGGTGAAAGCGTCGCCGTCGAATCGCAAATGCGTCGCGTCCACGTGATCCATCAAGCCCCAGGTCGGATCAATTTCGACCCATTTGCCCAAATAAACTTCCACCCAGGCATGCGCGCCAAACGAACCTCCGCTGAGTGCCGCGCCGGAAACCACGCGCGCAGGCAATCCCAACGAGCGAGCCAGCGCGACATACAATTCCGAATGTTCCAGGCAATCGGCTTCGCGCGAAGCCAGTGTTTCGACAGTATCGCTTTGGACTTTCTTCCATTTCAGATTTTGGTGCGTCCATTCGCCGATCTTGCTGGCGATGCTGCGACCGTCCCTGTCTTCGCCCGCGATCTGTTTGCCAAGCGCGATGATCTGCGGCGCTTTGGCATTGATCTGCGGCGTCGCAGCCAGATATTGCGCGAATTCCGCGCCCGAAACCGGCAATTGCACCGTGGCGTTTTCCGGAATGCGCCGGGCAGCCGTGGTGACCACGATGCTGGAATCGTTGCTTGCTTCGATTTTCTGAAAGGGAAATTTGCTCAAATCGCCGCCAACACGTGCGGCAATGCCCGGACGTTTTGCCGTCACGCGCAGCGTCATGGTTTCGACGCGCGGAGATTCCAGGACGCTTAATCCTTTGGCCGAAATCAGGGCATTGGCTATATCGAAATCGGAGGAACGCCCGGCAAGTTCGCCAACCGAAAAACGGCCTTCGCGGTCGAAAGCGACGGACAAATGGCCATGCAAAAACTGCGTCTGGCCATCTTTTTCCAGTGTCACAAATGCTTTCTGGCTATGAAAGGCATGAACCAGCGCGCTGATGAATGTCAGCGCCTGTTGCGATTCCGCGCCAGCCACTTTTTGACTGGCTTCTTCAAAAGCCGATTCCAGGTTGTAGGTGGCAAACAGCGCCAGGTTGTCCGGCATGTTTTGCGCCGAACGGACAAAGTCCCGCGAAGAAGAAAACTTTTCCTTGGCTTCCAGACGTTTCAGCGTGTCAATGCTGTCCGCCAGCAAAAAGTACTCTCCCGTGACAGCAACGAACGGCGCCGAATCCGTTTCGCCAAGCGCGACAACTGTCGAACCCAGCGCAGTCGAGTTTGCCACTCGTTTGAAATCGGCGAGGAATTTTCCTGACCGAAGCTCCGCAGCCAGGGACTTTGATTTCAACCGGGCGGCAAACACCATCGAAGGCAGTTCGTTGGAATCGAACATGGGTTTGAAACTCAGAATTGCCGCGCCGATTTCTCCCTGCATCTGAGGGACAAGCTGTTTTTCAATGGCATCTTCGATTTGCTTGCTGCGTTTTGCAGAATCTGTCGCCGCCGTTCCAGTTGCAGAACCGGGTGTGGCTCCCAGCTTTTTCAGCACGTTCAATATTTGGGGCGGGTCAACGATTGCACCGGCGTAAAGAATGGTGGATTGCGGCAGCAGGTCGCGTGGCGTGGTGAGCGAATCCACTTTGAACGGTTGAAAGCTGGCGGTGAACTCGTTTTCAGCCAGCCCAATGTTGAACGTCGTTTGCCAGGAATTCGGTGTGATGTTCAGCGCGCCGCTTTCTGCGCCGAACAGCTTCAAAATCGGCTTCAAGGATTCATCGTCCACATGGACCGTGCTGAACGCGGATTCCAGCAGAGCAGGCAAGTCGCTGAAAAAAACAACCTCGCCTTTTTCCTTGCGAACTTTGGCAAACACTTCGCTTTGTGCAATGGAAGATTGTCCGGTCTGGGCAGTTGTCAGCAGATCAATCATCGCCGCGCGCGAAGAAGCGACGATCGCCGTTTCGCCCAGATACGCCAGGTAAACCGTCTCGCGTTTGATCACACCGGATCCTGTAATGGTTGGTTTGTCGAACACTGTGACGGGCACGCCGCCAAGAGTTTCCTGGCGGACCAGCGTAAAGGGTTTCAGGGACGGCGCAGCCGGTTTTGTGGCTGACGCCCCGCGCAATGTTTGGGTCAAATCTCCGCGCGTGCTTTCTGACGCTCCGGCTGCCATAACAACAGGCATCGCGGCTGGCAACAATCCTGCGAAACGAGAAAGCGCCGCTGTGACTGTTGAAAATGTATTCAAATCGCCAATTTCGGTCTGAAACGTCAGCAGCAAGCGTTCAAACCTTGCACGGTCGCCGGCTCGTAAGACTGCTGCGCTGTTCAATGGAGTTTCGTTGCTTGTCGCAGGCCAGGTTGCCAGTGCCAAAGGTGATTTCAGATCAATTCCTGTTGCCTTGCTGCTGTCGCCTGTCTGGCTGGTGCCGGTTTTGTCCGCCAGCGTGGTTTTCAGCATGTTCACAATCAGCGCCAGCGTCATTTGGTCGCGCACGGTCGCCATCTGCACGCCCGACAGCGCCGTGTCGAGTTTTTCCATTGTTGCGGCAAAGTTCGGCGAGGTGACATAACTGATGGTGTTTTTCGGAAACAATGTCTCGCCCGTGGTCGGAGCGTTGGCAAATCGCGCAACGTCAAATGTCGCGATTGGCTGTTTGGGATCGCTGGCGGCTGAAATCGAATTCGCCCACTCGTCCGGATCGTTCAAGTCTTTGGCCATTGCGCCGATCAGGGCAATGCAGGTTGATTTCCAGTCTTTGGAAGATTTATCTCTGGGTAAGTTTAAGCATTCCCGGAATTTGATTTTGCGGACGGCCAAATCCAGTTGGCCACGCGCCACGGCCAGCCGCACGTCTTCAGGCTTGGTTTTCAAATCCACCAACGTGCCCAGCGAAAAAGCATCGGCTGGCTGGTTTTTTGTGTCTGTTTTGGCCGAAGAATTGGGACTAGAGGGTTGGGCGATTTGAGGTTTTCCCAGCGCCGTCAGCCGAGCGTCAATTTCCGCAATTCGTTTTTCCAGGTCGGCGGTAACGCTTGCCGGGGCGATTTCGCCCAGTGTGCGCGCAGCCCACACTTCCGCGTCACCGCGCAACATTTTGACCAGTTCCGGCGATAGCTCCGCAATAACTTTGCTATTCCGATGACGCTGGGAAACCGCAACCGTGGCATGCAGAACTCCGAGTTGATGGGAATTGAAAAGTTTGGCGTAGGGAAGCGGCAGGTCGAAGCTTTCCTGAAAAATTGCCAGTTGTAAGGCCGCCAAATGCAGGTTCGCACTGTTGTCGTTGAGCAGGTCCGCGATTAATTCGCGCGCCACCTGTGGGCCAAACGCAATTGCCGCACGCACAATGGCTGCCGGAGTCAGCGATCGTGGGACTGGCAGTTTGCTTTTGAATGCCGCCAGGCCCGTCGTTCCGCGTGTTGCCAGATTCACGGCCGCCGCCGTACTCGCCAGCGCATCAGCATCCGACAAGGCCCAAATCAATGTGTCGTTGCCAAGCGCATCCGGTCGAGATTTGCCCAAAGCGGAAATCGCCGCTGCGCGAACTTGCGGGTCGGCGTCAATCAACAAATCCAATGCGGCATCGGGAGCTTTGCCGAACAGTTCCGTGATGCGCCCAACCGTTGCATCAAAAGCTTGCCGCGCCGTTCGCAAATCGTCGGCAATCAGCGCCGCCGTGATTTCGCTGCCGACCAGCGGCTGCGTTGCGGCAAACTTGGCACGCAGATTTTCAAACTCTTCGCGCCGGAATCCATCAATGCCAACCTGCACAGTGGCGACCACACGTTTCAGGATCGGTTCGTATAGTTCCACTTCCCCCTGCGCTACAGACAGAACAAAACCATAAACACGAGAACCCGTTGCCGTCATCCACACGGTTTGATGTGCCAGCCCGCCGCCCTGAGCTTCCAGATCGTAAGACAGTTCGCGCCATTCCAAACCACCCAGCATCACACGGCGAACCATTGCGGAATCCTGCTGCACGGGCTGATCGCGCAGGCCTTGCATAAAGGCGCTGGCATAACTGGCGACACCGTATCCTTCCGGAATATCATCGGTCAGCACAAACAGGTTAACGCCCTCCGGTGCGGGCCTGAAATACCGGTGGCCTCGTTCAGTCGTACTTTCCTTCCAATCTGCCGGGTGCCAGAACGAAAAGCCTTTGTCGCGATCAAGAAAGCGGACGAATTTCCCTTCGGGCAGCTTGTAACTGTCCCATAAAGCCGCGCGCGCATCCCGGTCTGTGCTCTGTGCAACCGCCATCGTCGCTAGCAAAGCGATCAAAGACAATAGATACATCATTTTTCGAGGCAGGCTGAAAATCGGGTGATGATGAAACGTGTTTTGCATAAGGGGTCCTCAAAAAAACTTACGGTTGCGAAACGAGGGCTGAGACAATTTTGGGTCATTGGGGGCGCCGGAGCTAGCCTTATGCTCACGGCAATTGACTGCGGGATAATAGCAGAAATTTGTGACATCGCTACTGAACGAAAACTGATTGAATTACCCTCTTTCTTCAATTCGCCCAGTGCAATAACATACTGTACAGTGACAAAAGCAATCAACCACGGAAGCTACGGCTCGATATAACTATGCAACAAGAAATTCTGATCGGCACGGTCAAAGGCCCCGGCGAAAATCCGCACGAATTCACGTTCATTACCACCGATAATGCCCAATCCCGCATCGGCGAATTCGTGTATTACCAGGCCAGTGATGGCGAACATGAATTGAAGATTGTTGGCACGATTGCCGAACGTTGTCTGGTGCGAAATCTGCCGGACAGTTTTTTGTCTGATCCGAACACGCCGCCCGCGGTTGTCGCCAGTTTGATCGGATTGGATGCCGAAGCCGTGGAGATTTACGAAATCACTGTAGAAACCATTGGCTACTTCCATGAAACCATCGGTGATTTCATCAATCCGCGCATTCCGCCTACGCCGGGGCAGCAGGTGTTTCTGACTTCCAACGAAATGCTGGCCAAAATGCTTTCGCCCAAACAAAAAGGCGAGGCAGGCGGCGCACACATCGGCTGGTTGTTGACCCGCAAAAAAGACGATGTGCCCGTTGTGCTTTCGGTCAAAGATGTGGTTTCGACACACTTGGCCGTCTTGGCTTCGACCGGATCGGGCAAAAGCTATCTGGCGGGCGTGCTGATCGAAGAACTGATGCGGCCCCACAATCGAGCCGCTGTCTTGGTGGTTGATCCGCACGGCGAATATCACACGATGCAGGGCATGCATTCACTACCTGGGTTTAGCGAAGGCGGTTACACGCCCGAAGTTAAAGTGTTCACGCCGAATAAAATCAAGGTTCGTCTTTCCAGTTTGACTGAAGCCGACATTATTTATCTGTTGCCGGAAATGACCGAAAAGATGAAATCCATTTTGACCCCGGCCTATCGGGCTGTCGTCAATCAAAGTGGCGAGCGCGGCACGTGGGGATTTCGGGATTTGCTCGACGAAGTGCTGGCGCAAAAGTACGAAGACGAAAAAGGGAAAGGCGGCGGCAACAGCAGCACAATTGACGCACTGGAATGGCGGTTGCGACGGCGCTTTGAACAAAGCTCTGTCTTTTCAGACCACGAACACATTTCGCTTCAGGATTTGTTCCGCCCCGGCCAATGTACCGTGTTGCAGCTTTCGGAAATTGACGAAAACGAACAGCAAGTCATCGTCGGCACCTTGCTGCGCCGAACGAACAAAGCTCGGATGGCGACGGTTCGCGGCAACGCGCACACGGGCGATGAATCCCTGCCATATCCGGTGTTTGTCTTGCTGGAAGAATCGCACCGGTATGCGCCCGCCGGCCAGCAAGTCGTTTCGACCAACATTCTGAAAACGATTTTGGCCGAAGGCCGAAAGTTCGGCGTCGGCATCGGGTTGATTACCCAACGACCGGGGAAGCTGGATCAGGATGTTTTGTCGCAATGCATGACCCAGTTCATCATGCGCATCGTCAACCCGATTGATCAGCAAACCATTGCTTCGTCGGTCGAAGGCGCAGGCCGCCGCTTGCTGGACGAACTGCCCGCGCTGACCAAAGGGCAGGTCATCGTCAGTGGAGTCGCCGTCAACACTCCCGTGCTGTGCGCCGTGCGCGAACGCACGACCAAACATGGCGGGGAAACCATTGACGCACCCGCCGAGTGGCAAAAATACTTCAGCGAATCGAAAAAGATTCAACGAGACCGCGACGAAGCTCCCATGATTAAGCCTCAACCTAAAGGGGCGAAGGTTGACGGGTGGGATGTGTAAGCTTGGTGTATGCTTGTCGCGGAGGTAGAGAAATGAAGCCTGAACAGTTGATCGAAGTTGATCTTGAAAAGATGGGTGGGACACCGGTTTTTTTCGGAACCCGGGTTCCGATTCAGAACTTTTTTGACTATTTGGAAGGCGGTGAAGGGCTGGAAGTTTTTCTTGATGATTTTCCAACGGTCGAGCGTAAGCAAGCATTAGCACTATTGGAAATGATGCGGGAAAAGGTGATAGGCGAATATGAAGTTGCTGCTTGACGAATGCACACCGCGGAGGTTGAGGCGCGATTTATCATCCCATGAAGTTTCTACGATTGAGCAGGCCGGGTTGAAAGGGATGAAGAATGGCGCTTTGTTGAAGGCCGCATCAGGCCGTTTTGATGTCCTGGTGACAGTTGATAAAGGTATTCCCAGCCAACAGAACCTGACCGCGTTCGGAATTGCCGTGGTTATCTTGCGTGCAAAAACAAATAAGTATTCCGACCTCAAGCTGCTGGTTTCACCGACGCTTGCTGCTTTGGATCAAATTCAGCCCGGCGAAATTGTAATCATCACAACATAAATGCGAACACTAAAATTAACCCTTGAATACGACGGCACGCGCTACAGCGGCTGGCAACAGCAAGCCAACGCGCGAACCATTGCCGGAGAACTGCAAACCGCTGCTGAAGATTTCTTTGGCCGCCCCGTGGATATTGGCGGATCGGGCAGAACCGATGCTGGTGTCCACGCCATCGCACAAGTTGCGCACATTAAATTCCCCCGCTGGGGAGCCAGCCCGGCTGCCGTTCGCGACCGCATCTCCAAGTTAAAGCCGCAGGAAATCATTTATGGCTTAAACGACCGATTGCCAGCAGACATCAACGTGCTGGCTGTCGAAGACGTGCGACCGGAATTTCATGCCCGGCACGATGCGACGTCGCGGAGTTACATTTACCAGATTTCGACGCGGCGAACGGCATTCCAGAAAAAGTTCATTTGGTGGATCAAAGATCGGCTGAATGTGCAGGCAATGGCTGATGCTGCCGAGTTTATTGTAGGGCGCCACGATTTTTCTGCTTTTAGCGAACGCGATATGCGCCGTTTGGACGAATCCACCATCGTTGTTGTCAATGAAGCTGAGTTCGTGGCCGAAGATCATTTGATCATTTTCCGCATTTCAGCCTCGCATTTTTTGTGGAAGATGGTGCGTCGGCTGGTCGGAAGCCTGGTCGAAGTCGGGCGCGGCAATGTCAGTGTGGAAGATTTTGCCAACCTGATTGATGCGCCCCAGAGCCATGCTTCTGCAAAATCCAAAGTGAAGTTGCTGGCAAAATCTACGCTTGATCCGGCGCGTGTGACGGCTCCACCATCAGGTTTGTTCCTGGAAACGATCACCTATCCGGAGGGCATTGTTCTGGAACGTCCGCTTCCTGACGTGAAAAAAGAACGTGCCAAACTTTCGCTAAAAGACGCCTCCAAGCCTTTGACCAAGCAGGCCCGAAAAGTTCACGTCAAAATTTCTTTGAAAGAAGCTGCAGCGCAGGTCAAGAAAAGCCGTAAGCCAAGTTAATTCGAGAAGTGTATGCCGCTCGTTGCCAAAAGCATCAAGGATAAAGCCCGCGAACTTGGCTTCGACAAAGTCGGAATCGTTCCGGCTGAGGCTTTGGCTGAAGAAGGTGCGCGGCTAAGCAACTGGCTGGCGCAGAACCTCCACGGCCAGATGGGGTATATGGCGCGCGATCCGCAACAGCGAAGCGATCCACGGTTGTTGATGACTTCGGCAAAATCAGTGGTTTGTGTGGCGCTGAATTACTTCCAACCGGAAAAACACGTTGATTCTCCGGAAGTTGGAAAGATTTCGCGCTACGCCTGGGGCGATGATTATCACGATGTATTGCGCGACAAGCTGAAAGCCTTGCTCGTTTGGGTCAAAGAACAGCATCCGGAAGTCGAAGGCAAAATCTGTGTGGATACTTCGCCGATGATGGACAAAGCCTGGGCTGTTCGAGCCGGAATTGGTTGGCTGGGAAAACACACCAACGTCATTACCAAAGAATTCGGTTCATGGGTGTTTCTGGGCGAATTGTTATTGTCGGTGGAATTGGACCACGACTCGTTCATCGAACCCGACCATTGCGGCAAATGCACGGCCTGCATTGACGCTTGCCCAACCGAAGCGATCATCGCGCCGTATCAACTGGACGCCACGCGCT
>ERZ650309.433-NODE-433-length-20679-cov-4.651183_pt1 | contig 20679 bp, 16 predicted proteins | sample MGYA00376245_ERZ650309 | MGnify/ENA primary metagenome ERZ650309 (study PRJEB26733, sample SAMN07839294) | wastewater metagenome | biome: urban; feature: wastewater treatment plant; material: waste water | place: USA: North Carolina | collected 2016-04-26 ...
ATGGCAGCGACTCAGCACGGTATCATTCAATAGGAATGGAAGTTTGAGCCCAGAGAAATACTCTTCTACCTGCGTATTGATTCTGTCTTTATTGAAGCGCTGATGGCCAACTGGACGGCCTTTCTCGTCAGTTTCAAAATCACCCAGATCAACAGCGAAGATGATACCCTGTATGCCAGCCAGATCGGTTACCCCATCTTTTTCCACTGCGACATCGCGCTGACACATCTTGAGCATGTCGCGCTGCGCCGTGACCAAATGCTCACCACCCCACTCGTGAAAGCGAAAGAGATGCTCGACTCGGAGAGCCTCGGCATGGTTGTGCGCCACGGTCACTGAACGGTCGTGAGTTTCGTCGACGCCACTCTGGACAAAGTTGCTGATGTCAGAGACTAGCGGGTCGATGAGACGCATCAACAAGGCTGTCTTACCGCTACCCTGTATGCCAATAATCGCGATATTGTAGATTTGTTTCTTGAAGGCTGGGTTCAATTCTTTATGCTTCTCGAGCTCTTGAGTGTATTTCAGATATCTCACTCGCTCTTGCTTGAGTCCTTCGCACTCGTCGGTCTTACCCGAAAGCATACTATTGGCCCGAGCAAGCTCTTCTTCTGTTTTCTCTATGTTTCCCTTGGCATTTAATAACATTTGCTGAATCGATTGATCATATTGCTCTTTGATCTTCTGCTCAGTAGTAGTCCTTTCATTCAAAAGCTTTACTTTTTCTGAGCGCAGTACAATTTCCCGCCGTCGAAAGTAGAGCCAGACGGTTCCTGAGATGAGTGCTGACAAGAGCGTGAAGAATAAGGGGTAACCATAGGAATTCCCACCCTCTGCCTCGGCAAGCGTCAACAATGCGAGCATGACTATAAAACTCCAACTTCAGTTACGAAGAGACTCGTCATGAGCTTGTAGTTACTTTCGTGACAATGTGATGGCTTTCGTTCGGGCAGCCATCTGTGGAGCAGCGTGCGGGGGGATGTAGGTGCGCATCGGTGCTGGGCAGCCGCGCGAGAAAGCCCTGTGCACGAGGAAGCCCTGTGATAAAGGGCACTGTGAACAGGTTCTTGGACGATCCCCCCGGTCAAGTCCATTCCGGTCGGATCATAAACTAGTGCCGCATCGTGTGGCAAGCGGGGTCGCGGTAGAGACGGCCCTTAGAGCGAAAAACAGAACCAAGCCAGCCTCGGCAAGTAAAGTGGACAAGGCGGTGCGGTGAGGTACATGGCCACCACGGCCAAGCCGATCCTCACAGACGAGAAGTGGAACCAGATTCAGCATTTGTTCCCGCCGCCTCCGCCCCGCCCCAAAGGAGGCCGCAAGCGCGTGGACTATCGCCGCGTGCTCACCGGCATCCTGTTCATCCTGCGCACCGGGATTCCTTGGCACGAGCTGCCGCTGGAGATGGGCTGCGGCTCGGGAATGACGTGCTGGCGGCGCCTGCGCGACTGGCAGGCGCTGGGCCTGTGGCAGCGACTCCTTGAGCACTTCGTCCAAGAGCTGGGCGCCTCGGGCCGGCTTCAGGCGAGCGACGTGATGCTGGACTCCTCACTGGTTCCGGCCAAAAGGGGGGCGAACATACCGGACCCAACCCGTGCGACCGCGGCAAGCCAGGGAGCAAGCACCACCTAGTGACCGACACGCAGGGCGTGCCCCTGGCCGCCGCGCTCAGCGCCGCCAACCTCGCCGAGGGCTTGACCCTGCCAACGATGGTGGAGGCGGCCCAGGCGGTGCTGCCCGAGGACCAGAGCATTCAGGCCACGCACGCGGACAAGGCCTACGACCACCGCGCCAACCGCATCTACTGCCGCGTAAATCACTTGCGCTGCAACGTCCCGGAGCGAGGGCAGAAGGAGACGGCACTGGGCCGCAAGCGCTGGGTCATCGAGCGCACCTTCGCCTGGCTCAAGCGCTTCCGCCGCCTGGCGGTCCGCTACGACCGCCGAGCCGACATCCACCTGGCGCTGCTGCTCCTGGGCTGCGCCCTCATCGCCGAAAACTTCCGTCGGTGAGCGTTTTGTTTTTCGCTCTAAGGCCTAACAGCGTGTCGCTGAACACCCGGGCTATTTCATGAACTGACTCGGCGGTCCGTGCGGGAGGCCCTGCGACCTCAGCTCCGCTCCTCATCCCAGCGAGATCGGAGATCACATCTGCACTGGAGCCGCCCGGCATCGCAGCCTGCTTGGCCCCGACCGCGCCCCAGGATCGGACCCGCCGCCATCGGCCCGCTTCCGTGCATCATCGTCTGCACAAACAGAAGCAGGACGCCCAGGACCCCGGTGAGATCAAAGCCCGGCGAGGCACTGATCTCGTCTGCAGAGGGCTTGGCGTACTCGGCTTGACTCAGCGACTATTAAGATCTGGCTGAGTCTGCTGACTATGCTTATTCTGGATGAACCGGAAAGAGGAGGCTCGGTCGCTGCTGTATGTCTTCATGGCGTCGTCTCCGTCGCTTTCGCTGGTTTCCAGAGCAACGGCGACGACTTCTATCCAACTCGTAAACTTCTGTGGAGCCTACTACTTGAACTCCTGAAACCCGATGTCTGGAGCCACGCCGCGGAGGGTGCCAAAGTAATCCTCACCGACGCCCGTGATGGGCATGGCTTTGTCTCCGACCTGATTCATCGGATCCGCCACGATCGTCGGCTCAGCCCCCCCAATGACACTGTTGAGTGTCACACCCGCAGTTACGACCCGCAAGCCTGTGCACAGCGCTGAAAGCTCTGGCGTCAAATTACCTTGAACAATCATGTCCGAGATGGTTGTCGGCGTCTCGCACAGAACGCCGCCTGTATTGCCCGTAATTGTGTTGAAGGCAAAAGTGCTCGTGCTGACTCCGTTGAGGCGGAGCCCAGCGCGTACGACGGCAGTTCCGCTGCGGATGATCGTGCTGTTTACAATCCAATGGTTACTACCACCCAGAATCGAGACGCCAGGCGCATTGATCTGATCGATCTTGACTCGTTCAGCGATGACGCGGGCGCACTGGATGGCAGAAATCCCACCGGTGCTGACTCCCATCCCTGCGAGGTCAGCACGGCGAACAGTCAGATAGCCTCCCATTGTGCACTGGAGCAGCGGCGTGAGACTCGGAGTTGCCGCTGCCGCTTTCACGCTGATATCTTGCAGGGTGAGCCGCGCATTTATCACCTGCGCCGACAGGAGCGAAGCAGAGTACTTTCCGGGTCCATACACAACGACGCGCTGCGAATTCTGCACAGTGACGGGCATGTAGTCGCCGCCGGTCACGACGCGAATATACGTTTTTCCTCGATCGATGGCGGTCTGTATCTGGCAGAACGGGGCGGCGGCGCTCCCTGTGCCGGTGGCACAGCCCGGAGCCATCTTGTTGACATAGACAACATCACCCGCAGCAACGCACTCACCGATGTTCTTTACGGTATCACTAGAGGCAAGCAGGCTTTCATCTCGCTTGCACAGATTGGTGACAGGGCACTGCGCGTCTTCTCTGCATCCAACGCAGCGGTTCGTGTTCTGATCGCAGAATGGCTTGTCTGAATTCTGGCAATCGGTGTTGACCCGGCATTCCTTGCAAGCGCCCGCGATGCAGATTGACGCCGTGCTGGCATGGGCCGCTGACCATATAGCGCACTGGCTGTCGCCGGTCCGTTGAGACACGGAACTGCAGGGCTGACAGCTATTGTTCTGGCAGACCGGCATGAAACTGGACGAGCAGTCTCGCGCATCCCAACAGACCGCGGGCATGGGCTGCGGCGCAGACATATCCGGTAGCGGTGGGGTGTCTGGCACATATGGCACCGTCGAGGGCGGTAAGACATAAGGTCTCGGCTTACAGGACCCAGTGTAGAAGTTGCAATACATACCGTACGGGCATTGCGGCTGATAAGGCGAACATAGAATTTCATAGGAGTAACCTATCGGATCACAGTGGATAAAGCAGAGAAAGAAGATAAGTGAGAGTAGCTTTCGCATTTTAGCCTCCAAAAGGAGATAAGTATTATCTACCGCGCCACGGTTCGAATGCCGAGCGCTGGCCGATTACGGGCTGAACTCGTGGAAGCCGATGTCTGGTCTCAGCCCGCGGGCGGCGCCGAAGTAATCGGCCTTTACCAGGGGAGAGACCTGGGCCTTGTCGCGCACCCGGTCCATGGGGTCGGCGTTGACGCGCGGATCTTCACCATTGGTCGTGCTGGCGAGGGTAACGCCGGATGTCACGACGCGGTCGACCGCGCAGCTGCCGATGATCTCGGTCATCGGGTCCATCGTATTGCCCTGAACGATCGAGTCCGTAATGGCGACATTGCTCTCACACTGCGCACCGCGTATGTTGTTCGTGATGGTGTTGAATGCAAAGATACTGTTGCTGATCCCCGCACCAATAAAGAGTCCGTCGCGCACGGAGGTGTTGCCGCAGCGGATGATGGCACTGTTTATGATCTGGTGATCCCGGCCGCCGATGATCGACATTCCGTTGCCACTAATGGCATCGACCTTGGTGCTCTCGACCAGGACCCGGGCGCACTGATTGGCGATGATTCCGCCGAAGACGCTTGCGCCCAGGTTTATGCCCGAGACAAGGACTCGGCGCACGGTCAGGTAGCTGCCGGTGTCGCATTGGATGAGCGATGTGGATGAGGTCATCGCCGCAGGCTTCAGGCTGAGATCCTGCAAGGTGAGCCGTGCACCGGTGGTTACACGGGCCGCGAGGAGCGACGCCTGGGTCCGACCGGGGCCGTACACGATCACGCGCTGCGAGTTCTGGACGCGAATCGGAGCATACTCCTCTCCGGCAATGACACGGATATATGACTTTCCGCTGTCGATGGCCGTCTGAATCTGGCAAAAGGGAGATACCACGGTGCCGCTCCCAGAAGCGCAGTTCGCGGCGTTCTTATTTACATATGCCACCTGTCCTGAAGCAACGCACTCACCGATATTCTGCAGCGTGTCGTTGGTGGAAAGAAGGCTCTCATCTTTTTTGCAGACGTTGGAGCCGGGGCATTGATTGTCTTCCATGCAGCCAATGCATATGTTCCTGCTCTGATCGCAGAAGGCCTTGGCCGGCTGCGTGCAGTCTGCGTTCGTGCCGCATTCCCTGCACGCGCCCTGTACACAGACAACCGTGCCGGTGCCGAGCCTCGCTGCACGAGCGGCGCAGCGGGCGTTTGCTTCTGAAGTCGTTGGTGAGCTGCCGCCCGAGGTTTGAGGTGCGTTGCAGGGCTTGCAGGTGCTTGTGCCAGGGACGCAGTAGGCCAGAGAGTCGTCGCTGCACCCACCCGAGTCTGTGCACATCGAGATCTTGGGGACACATATCTTCTGCAGGGAGTCACAGACTTGATCCGCCGAGCATAGGGAGGGCGTGACAACGCAGTTTCGTGGATTGGCTTTGGTCTTAAATGTGTCGGCTTCAAAAGAGAGCCCATCGCACGCTGCGCAGACAATTGAGAGCAGCAGCCAGAGGGGGAGCTTCATGGCGAAAGTCCTTTCCTGAGCCAGCGGGCGCTAGAACCCACCGGCGAGCCGCAGGCCGTAGCCTGTACCAACGCTGCCCAGGCTCACGGTGGCCGCAGGGGACGGCCGCCCAGGGCTGATCGGTTCCTTTGGACCAGGAATCGCCAGCAGAATCAGGCCGCCGAGCGCGGTCAGGCCGCCTGCAACGGTGAGAACCAGTCCGTCCGTAAACGTATCGTAGAGTCGATCACACTCGAGCGAGGGCGGCGCTGGTGTCGTGGTACAGCGGCCGTCCAGGTACAAAAAACGTCCGCCAAAGCCCAGCATGGCAGCGCTGCCAGCAAGCAGCGTCAGCCCGAGGCCGATGCGCCAGGCGGGTCGCGGCCGACGCCGCTCGGGGAGGTAGACGCTCTTCTCACGCTGGGATTCCTCGCGTGCAAGGCGTGCATTTAGGTCGGCGAGGTAGCCATTGATCTTGTCTCTGTCCTGGTCTGTGATCGTTGTAGCTACGCGCAGGTAACGCTGGAAGTAGTCGCGTGCATTTGAGCTGCGGCCGAGCCTGTAGTTGGCTTGGCCCAGGTTGTAAAGATGCGCAGGTTCGTCCGGGTTCAAGTTGTATGCGAGCAAGAACTTGGCAATCGCCGCTTCGTACTGACCCGCCTCGAAAAGCCGCTCGCCCTCATCCAGGGCACGATCATGGATGATTTTTTCTTCAGAGGTTGGTACGCGAGCCTGTGCCTGCGGCGCGGCGCTGAAGAGGAGCAGGGTCGCGAGGGCGATGGCGGGTAAAGGGCGGCGCATGACGATCCGCTCTCAATCAAGGAGCCGTGGTTTGCGAAACTCCAGCGGGCGTGGAGCTGGAACTTCGGTGGGAGCGGCCGGAGGAGGAACCGGCTTACGCAAAAGCGCTGTCTCGGCGCGGCGCAGGAGGGCTCGGACCTCAGAGCTTTGAGGAGTGTGGCGCAGCGCTGCCTGGCACGCCGTGACCGCGGCCTTGTAACGGCCGGCGTTGGTGGACTCGACGCAGGTGCGGTGGAGACGGCTAGCTTCCTCTGCTGCGAGCGCTGAGGCGGCACGCGGCGCGGGCGCTGTCTGCCCCCTGAGGGCCTCTACGATCGGCGATGGCGCACGCGCTGAGGACGTGGTCGCAGGGATCGGGTCCTGCTGTCGCAGCGGCGCGACGGCGCTCGGGGCCTGCGTGCGCCACAGCAGCAAGCCACCTGCTGCGCCGCTGGTTCCCAGCAGAGCCGCGAGGGCCAGCGGCCACCGCCGTCGCGCCGGGGTCGACGGCTGGCTGGTCGCGTAGCGCATCGTCGTCGGGGCCAGCGCGAGCGGGTTCGACGGCAGCTGGTGGGCCTCGATTGCGCCAAAGCCGGCGTTCGGCCGCGCCGCCAGCTGTTCGAGACGCTGCGCAACTTCATCCATGCTCGGCCGCTCGAGGGCAGCCTTGGCCAGCATCCGCTCGACGAGCTCGACCAGTTCGGTGGGTGCGTCCGATGCGAATGTGCGGAGCGACGGCGGCGGTGTGAAAAGGTGCATCGCCACGAGCTCACCAAATGCGTCCGACTGGAACGGCGGCTGCCCGGCCACCATCTCAAACAGCATCACCCCCAGTGCGTAGACATCGGCATGTTCTTCGATAACAGCGTTGCCGCGGCACTGCTCGGGAGCCATGTAGGTCGGCGTGCCCATGATCGTGCCGGTGCGGGTGCGGACTCCGGCCGCTCCGGGACCGGGCTCTCCGGCAAGCTTGGCGATGCCAAAGTCCAGTACCTTGACCCGCTCACCGCCGCCGACCTCGGGGTCTGGGACGATCATGACGTTGTCGGGTTTGAGATCGCGGTGTGTGATGCGCTTGGCGTGGGTAGCGGCGAGGGCCGTGGCGATCTGGCGGGTGATGGAGACGCTCTTGATCCCAAGGCAGCCTCCGGACCTGCGCAGCCGTGAGCGGAGGGACTCTCCCTCCAGGTACTCCATGACGATGTAGGCCGCGCCTTCGGGAGTCTGGCCAAACTCGTAGATATTTACGAGGCTGGGGTGCTGGACGATGTTGACGGCGCGAGCCTCGTTGAAGAACCGGCCGAGCAGCTCCTTGTTGTGAGAGTGCTCGGAGCGCAGGAGCTTGATGGCGGCGCGACGACCGATCTGCTGGTGGATCGCTTCGTAGACCGCCCCCATGCCGCCCTCGCCGAGCAGTCGCACAATCCGATACGAGCCGACCGTCGAGAGTTGCATGGTGGTGGCTACCAGATCCCCCTTCCGGGCACGACCGCTCTTACGACCGATTATAGCGCCTGCCCTACTAAGGCTGAGCAGGCTTTCTGTCAGGGGACGACGACGGTAGTCTCTCTGGGCGTGGAGCGAGCGTCTCATCGACGTTGTGTCCACTTGGTCCGAGTGCGACGTTTGCCCACACAGACACCGGGTAGCGAGCGCCAACACAGCGGGTTGGCGCGCAGCTCGGGGACTTCCGTAAGGACTCGCCCCGCCCCTCAGCTGCGCAGCTTCTGAGGCAGCCAGGGCGAGCCGGAATGGAGCAGGGCCTGCTGCGCGGCTTCCCGCAGATATTTCAGGCCGTATTCAGGTGTGCGCCAAGTACTCCCGACACCAGGAAGACCCCGTTTGTGTGCTCAGGTGCGAGCCAGTCGAGGCGGACGAACATGATCATCCACGCGCCTAACTGCAAGTTATTCAAGCGCACCCAACAAAACTTCCATGTGCGAAAGATGGACGGTGAAGCGTTTATCGTCCGAGAAGATGAAGAGGATACAAACAGCTATGAGATGGATTAGGATGAGAAAGAAAGATACACAGAAGAGGATAATGCCTTCTGCCAGTTCATCCGTCAGCTCAAAGCGCCAGACTTCCTGTCTGCCGAGCTGATCGCGTTCGGCACCCTGCCGCCATTAGATCCAGACATCGCAGAGCTTGTAATTTCTGTCAATGATGTTCACAGACTTATGACCGAGCAGTCTTGTGCAGGACACGAAAAGTCCGAGGATGAGGATGGATATATTCTATTTTATGCATCCAGCGGCAATGCCCTACGACGGCTCGCTGACATACTTGGCGAAATCTTGCGAAATCGAAAGAGAACAATAATCATCCTGTCAAGCTCACCATGGAATACTGCTTTCCACAGTAGACTCACTATAACAAAGAATTACAAATGCTCATGAAAATTTCGGAACCGAACGAGCGCGCGCGCCCCCACGGCATCCTTCTACAGCTGGCTTGCTCAGCAGATCCGTCAGAAGCTCACCCGCCGCGGCTTCGCCTGTTCCGCTGGCTGTACTCGGCGAGCCATCGCACGGTCCGACGGCAGAGCCTGATCCGGACAATCCACCCGCTACTCCTGTTCCGCGCACGCCTGCGAGCCAGCGTACTCGCAGGTGGTTATGGCCCTGTTTTTCGACGGTGTTTGATGTCGCGAGCGCAAGCGTTCCGTAACAGTGCGCAACATTCGGCCCGATAACGTCCGCTCTGGTCAGTCACCTACAGAATACGACAGGACCATATTTAATCTCACTATTAATGGCCTAAGGTCGCCATACTGACGGCGAGCTGAACTAAGCCGTCTCCGACGGAGAAGAATTGTTATTGACAGGGACTTCAACCGCGACGGCAGGCTCGATGTCGCGACGAGCAACCCCGCCGTCAGCTCGATCTCGATGCTGCTCAGCGACGGCGCGGGCGGCTATCTGGGTCCGGCCCTGATCGGCACGGCCAGCGGACCCGGCAGCCTGGCCAGCGGCGACCTGGATCGGGACGGCAGGCCGGATCTGGTCCTGGGCCTGTCCGGCGACCGCATCGGCGTCCTGCTCGGCAACGGGACGGGCGGCTTCCGCAGCGCCGCGACGTTCGGCAGCCTGGGCCCGCCGCAGGGCCTGGCGCTCGCCGATCTGAACGCCGACGGCAAGCTCGATGTCGTCGCGGCCCAGGACGAGCTCAGCGCGAGCCTGGTCGTGATGCTCGGGAACGGAGCCGGCGGGCTGGGCGCACCGTCGGCGCTGGCGACCGGACCCGGCGATGCGGTGGCGGTCGCGGACGTGAACGGGAATTAAGCCTGTACCCACAGCGGCGCACTTTGGCGCACGCGGAAAGGGACAGGCAAATGAGGAAGAACATTGTTAAGGGTAATGTCGCGAATGGCGAAGCGGGAAACAGCAGGACGGCTGTAGGGTATGTGCGGGTTAGTACCGATATGCAGGCAACCGATGGGCTATCTCTCGATGCCCAAAGACATGCGATTCAGGCTTACTGCGGTTCGCAAGGGCTGAGGCTTATTAAGATTTATCAAGATGTAGAGTCTGGCGGCCGGGCAGATCGTGCAGGACTGGCAGAAGCGTTGGGAACAAAGGCCGATGTCTTCGTAGTGCTAAAATTCGATCGCTTGAGTCGGTCTATCAAACACTTTTGTGAAATGTATGAACAGCACTTCGCTGATGGTGCTAAGGAGCTTGTGGCTATTAGGGAGTCTATACGGCTAGACTCAGCTCTCGGTCGTGCCTTGGTGAGCATTCTGCTTGTTTTTGCTCAGATGGAGCGAGAAGCAACCGGAGAACGCACAAAGGAGGCGATCTCACATATTCGTCGAAATGGCTATCATTTTGGCAAGGTCCCATTCGGATACAAGACTGTTCCAGCCGATGATAACCCTCGTTATCGTGTTCTGGTAGAAGACCCTGAAGAACAGAAGACATTGGAGCGGATCAAAGGGCTTGTGGAGTCGGGACACGGGCTAATCGAGATTGCCGATATACTGAATGCGGACAAAGTTGCTCCACCGCAAGGTGAGCACTGGACCAAGAGCCTGGTTTACAATTTGAAAATCAGAAAGGGCTGGCACTCCTGCAAGCCGATCAACCAGCGCAATCATTCGGATGAAGAGGTCAAGCAGCGCATGCGTGAACTGCGAGACCGGGGCACTACTTATAAAGGCATCGCCAATATTCTCAATGAACAAGGCTACTTGCCATATAAAGGTAAGAAATTCTCCGAATCAAGTGTATGCCGTTTGCTTGGCAATGTGAAAGAAAACAAGATCCTCACTCCGCGGGCGTTTTGCGAATCTATTATCCGACGCGCTCAGGGTGAACGCCCAAGCTACCCAGCTCTTGCACGGATGTTATCTGATGGAGGATTCTTAACGCCCCGAGGCAATTCGCATTGGTGGCCAGCGCAGGTACAGCAGCTTCTTAACGGAGCTTTCGATCAACACTATGCAGCCGCCCGTTCAAAACTCTACGTAGCAGCAAGGCCCGCAAGCCAATCCATAACTATATAGGATCGGGCGGTGCTGGCCGTCGTTTAGGTCAGAGATTCCTGAAGCGCTTCAGGTCTTGTCGGGCTGAGGGGGTTGCGTAGCTGCCACAGGAGAAGCGGCGGTGGTAGCCCCCAATTGGGTAGCCTCCTGTGCCGTAATCGGGTACTCTTCGATGGCCAGTCCGCTACTGCGCCCCTTATAGGGATTGTCTACGTCGCGCGCTAGAATCCGGTACCAGCTTCCGTTCTTCTGGCCAACATAGGTTTCTGATTCCCATTCAATCCAGCTCCCGCTGCTTCCAGAGTCAGAATCAACTAGGGTTAGATTGGTAAAGCCACGCGCTACTAATTGACTCTTGAATTTCAAGGCTTCTCCTCCCCTGGTTGGCCGTCCAGCTTCTGCTCTCGATCTCGTTCGATTTCTTCGACTTGATTCGAGGAGAAAGACTCCCCGCATTCATCGCACGTATAGTCGCCGGTCTTGTAGTCGCCGACGCCTCTTACGTGGACGCGCTCGACGCTAAAGGACGGGTGCTTACAAATCGGGAAGTCATCTCCCCAAATCCCCTTGCACTTGAGACAGTGGTAGCGGACGAGCGGCTTTCTACGGTGCCGCTCCTCTGTGCGTCCCACATGTCCGCAATGGGGACAAGGCGGCGGGGGCACGGGAGGAGCTGGTGGAGGACGGTGCCCTACAGACCTGCTGAGTTTCTTCTTCTCCATCAAATCAGAATACCACACGGCTCTCGGGAGCGAAACTCCGCTTGGGCACCGACCGCGCCGGCCAAACGGGCCGTGCGAGTAAGTCCGTGGGCGGTGCTTCACACTCGGCCCGCGGTCGCCGCCGAGGGCCTACTCTTTCATCGCCGAGAGTAGATCCGCACGAATCTCCGCCACTTCTTTGGGGTCATCCACCAGATACCCCGTCTCGCGGCGAACTCCCCGCTCAGGTTTGAGCTTGAGCGATAAGAAATTATAGCTTGTGATGATCGCGTACCGCTCATCGCAAACGATAACCTTCTCGTGCGTGTTACCAATCTCGACTGTCTTGATGCGGTTGCGCTTGCGCTGGCCGAGCTGATTCAGGCGGCGCAGCGCTTCACGCTGATTCTTGGCGTGCCAGTCTGTCTTCCCAACGTCCTGCTCGATCCCGTAACCGATGGTGATGTGTAGGTCCTTCTGCCGATCTAGCGCGGTCTGCAACCAGCCGAGCAGTTCGCCATCTACCGCCGCCGTCCGCAGCCAGGGCGACACGATAATCAGCTCGCGGCTGGCTTCAAGGATGGCGTCTCGGAGAGCATCGCGGTGCTGTTCAGCAGCGATGCGCCTGGACTTCGGCGAGGCCGCGACTTGTTCGACGGCCTTGTGGATAGACTCTCCTGGCTTGCCCACCTTGAGCGGAGTGATCGACTCCAGGGGCAAGATCTCCGCGCCTTCCTTCTCCAGCCTCTTCAGCGCGTCAGAAATGATCTGGTCCTCGCCGCCTTTGTAGCGCAGACACCATTGGAAGCTGTCCTGCTCTTTGCTGTACCAGACATCCATCTGAGCTTCGCGCCAGGTCGGGTACGAATGGAGCGCGGTCAGCCGGATGATATCGCGATGGCGCTCGCCCCATTTCTCCTCGGGCTTGTCAATATGCGGCAGCCCGAAGCGCTCCAGCAACTCCTGAATCTCTCTATGGCGAGTCTCGACATCCAGCCGGGTGAGTTCGATCGGGATAGGCAAGCTGTGCAAGCCCGCCTCCTTCACGTCCTTGTGACTCTTCAGGGATGCTTCATCCGTTTTCCATTGGAAGGAATTTCTATACGGATCATGCTCCAAGTGGATGTCTTCGTAGGTCCGCTGGCCCTTGGCGATTTGGCTGTGAATCGCCTGCCTGCCTAGCGGCGTGACAGCCAGTACATCAATGTGGCTCACTAGTCCCTTGCGAAGCAGGTTGACGATGGTGGCCTGAACGATGACGCCGGGACTGAGGCCCATGAGCGACGAGATCTGATCTGGCTTGGTAACGCCGGCCGCGATCAGCCGAAGGACGGTCTCTTCGGCCAGCCGTAGCTCGCGGTCGAACTCGACCTCCAGGTTGACCTTCCAAATCGTGAAGGGCAGTGCCACCGCGCGAGTGGCGGCGAGTTCAAACCCCTCTGCGACGAGCTGTTTCGATCGGTCCAGGCCCATCACAGCACCTCTTCCGGCTTCACCGTGTTCTTCTTCGGAAGCATCTCGATAGCCTTGCTGAGCTGAGAGCTATTCAGCGCGGTATCCTGGTGACCGACGATGATCAGCAGGCGCTTCGCTCGCGAGAAGGACACGTTCAGCATTCGCCGATCCGAGACGAAGCGCAGCTCGCTCGTGTTGGCCCTGACGAGCGAGTAGATGATGATGTCGTCTTCTTTCCCTTGAAAGGCATGCACGGTATCGACGCGCATCTTGAGCGCCGACCAACGCTTCGAGCGGGGCCGGAGTTCACGGTCGAGCAACTCAGCCTGCTTGCCATATGAGGCGATGATGCCGAGGGAGTACGTAACCTTCTTAGCCCGCAGCTCCTCCTCGATTCGCTCCACGAGCTGCTTGATGACGACGATCTCCTCCTGGTTCCAGTAGCTCGTCTCACCCTTCGTCTTGCGCTCCCGCCCGTGGACGTTCACCCAAAATACTCGGGATGGGTCGTTAAAGCGATCGAGCACCATCTCGCGCTTCTTGTCGTCAACGCCGGTCTCCAGGCCAACATCCGCGTAGAACAGCCGGCCCACCAGGGCTCCGATGGAGCGGTGCATGCGAAACTGCCGGCGCAGGGTTTCCTTGTTCGTCGAGCGGGTCTGCTCAAACAGCCGCTCGAAAAGCGAGCGCTTCGCCTGATCCACGTCGAAGCCCGACTCCTGAAGATCCTCGGCGGTCTCCGTGTCCATGAATGGCGGCAACTGGTGATGGTCGCCCACGAGGATGAAGCGCTTGCCCACCACGAGCGGCACGAGCAGCTCGGCGGGCGTGGCGCGGGCCGCTTCATCGACGATGACCCAATCAAACCGGACGTTTTGCAGGAGCCGCCAAAGGGTCGGGACGCGCATGCAGGTCATCCCGAACACTTGAACCGACTCCGCGTAGTCCTGCTTCACGTCGCTGACGAAGGCTAGCTTGTCCTGCCAGTGGCGCAGAGCTGCGGCGACCTCGGCTCGCGCGTTCGGAGGCACCTCATCGACGGCCGCCGCGGCTTGCTCGCTCTTGCCTCGCGTCTCCTTCGCCCAATTGGCGAACTCGTAATCGAACCCGATCTTGTCGTTCTTGGCGGCTGCCTGCACGCTGGCATCGCGGACGAGCCGCCACTCTTCCTTGAGCTTCGCGGCTTGCTCGCGCAGGGCGTCGAGAGCGTTGTTGACGGCTTCGTTTGCTTGGGATGTCAGCAGGATTCTGGCCGAAGGGTCCGCTTTCAGAATCTGTGCCATCAGCTCTGTTATTAGGGTGGTCTTGCCGGTTCCGGGCGGACCTTGCACAAAGAAGAAGTCTCGCGAGGCCAGCGCTCGTTCCACCATCGACTGCACCGCGTTTCGCGGCTCCAGCGCCTGAATCAGCTCGCGAGTCTGCTGATCCTCCACGCTGTTCTCTTCGGGATGAAGCAGCAACCGACCCAAGCGGGGGTTGACCGCGGAGTCATCCAAGAAGCTGGTGATGGCCATCTCTTGCCGCTTCAGCGAGATCTCCATCGCCAGATCCTTGCAGACAAGCACACCCCGCTTGGGCAGCCTGATCTTTCTGTTCAGGCGCAGCGTTAGTGTTCGCGTAGCGGGGTCGTAGCCATGGGCGGTCGCGAACTGTGTCGTGCCGTACAGGAACACCGAATCCGGCGAGAGCTGATCGGCCCAATCAGCCGTCAGCGCCTCGGCCTGCTCTGAGTCGTCGCCAGCGGCTTCCTCGTCGCCCGTGGCGATGTTTTGAACCTTGATGTCCGCGAACTTGCCGCTAAGCTCGACGAGATCTTTCGCTGGAGTAGCGGTGCCCGTACTCGGGGTAGACTGCCCCCGATCCGTCTCTTCACTGCCGTCGAGAGAGTATGGAACGGCAAAGCAGGTCATGCGTTCGCGCTGGCGCTCCAAGATGAACCGCGCCACCGTAAGCAGATCCTGCTTCTGACTTCGCTCGGACTCGGCCTGCTGCTGCTTGAGAAAGTGCTGATACGCATACGCGATGAACGCTTTCGCGTCGCCAGCGCCTGTTGTCAGCGTGAAGGGGGCTGGCGCGGCATGCTCGCGCCGCTTCGCATGGTTGGCGGGCGGCTCCATGACGAGATCGGTCATGGCCAGGAGGTCCGGGTTGTCCCGCTCTGGCCGCAGAACCGCTTGGAGCGACTTGCCGTAGCAGCGAATGCCGTCGGACCCTTGCTCTGGATCTTTCGACTCTTCGTAACGGAAGCGCAGCCCTGTGTTCAGGTCGGCGCAGATCGCGTCGTCGTTTCTGAAGTTGAACCCGCGCGCCCGCTCGCGAGCGTGGCGTGTAATACGAATCGCCGCCGGGTTCTTCTCCCCCAGCTTTTCAAGCGCCTCGCGCAGCGCCAGTTCGAGGTTCGGAGCCTTGGGCCGTTGGTCTGGCGCGTCGTCGAGCAGGCACTCAAGAAGTGCCACCAGCTTGCGAGCCGCCGTCTCGTCGCCTACTTCGTTGACAAAGGGCGCCATGAACGCGCCCAGCTCAGCGCGCCTGAACGTCGGGGCAGGTATCCGCCATGCGAGCAGCGCCGCCGCGACCACGCCGAAGGCGTGAAGGTCCGCGGGGAAGGAAGAGTCCAGGCCGCGAACCTGTTCAGGCGCGGCATACGGCGTGGTGTAGAAAGAGCGCAGCGTCGCTCCCGCGTCCGAGCGCCCATAGTTCTCCAAGAGTCTGGCGATGCCGAAGTCCACGAGCTTGAGGACATCGCGCTCCCGATCCCACAGCACGTTCGACAGCTTGACATCCCGGTGGATCACATTGTTCTTGTGAGCCTTGCTCAGTCCATCGAGCAGGCCCAGGAGCTGCTCAAACCGCCAGCGCAGCGGCCGGCGCACCGCCCCCGGCGCTTGGCTGTCGGCGATCAGCGCCTCCAGCGTGATCCCGCCTCCAATGAGTTCGAGGACGATGTTGAGGCGGCCCTCGTCTTCCTCGGCCTGGTAGCGCAGCATCTGCACCACCGAGGGATGCGAGAAACCCTCTAGCGCCCCGACCTCTCGCTGGTACATCGCCTTGACGATGGCCGGGTCAGGAACACGAAGCGATAAGACCTTTACCGCGACCTGCTCGTCGGTCTCTTTGTCGTAGCAGCTATAGACGGCTGACCACTCGGTACGACCTAGAGGTTTGACGATCTTGTACCGGCCAAGACAGAGACTTTTCGGCTGGTCCATCGAGCCCGCTCCCAGCAAAAGGGCCTAATGCTACCACGCGGTCCCACGCCGCGTCTACGGTGGTACGAATAGGCGACATCCGCAAATTGGAACGATATCGAGTCATTGAACCAGGCATCGCCAAGCGAGTGCTTGACGGCCGCCCTTGGTGGCGGGATTGTCTAGCGAGTTTAACGATTGCTGTTGGCCTACATCTTCCTGCCTTCAGAGAGCCACGATGAGCGTAGAGGAATCTGGTTCATTTCGACGGGGACTCGACCCGTTCTTTATCGAGCAGCTAATGAATGGGGCATTCCGACCCCTGATGAATACGGTGCGGGACCAACGCCTGGACCTAGAGATTCGAGAGAACTACATCAACATCTATCGCGGCCGGAATTCCATACTCAAGTTGGAGTTTCGCAAAAGGGAACAGGCTTTTTGCGCGAGTATCCACGGCAAGTACAACCCGCCAAGCGGATTCATTCGCTCTGAGCGTGATCCCTACGGAAGGCAAGTCTTTACACTCGCAGAGGCCAGCGCGTGGACAGAGCTTTTCATCGCGTCCGTCCCACAGATCTGCCACGACTCTGGAATCCACAACAAGCCGGAAGGCGACGCGGAGTTCGGCATCATGGGGGCGAACCAGGAGCCCCCCTTCGTCGCGCTCGACCGCCAACTACAACTTGAGGGCGTGCGGGACTCGAAAGTAGACCTGCTAGGACTTTCGATGTCTGATGGCTTTGCGTCGATGGTGCTCGTCGAGCTGAAGCATGGAAAGAATTTGAAACCGCTCGCGGTGCTCGAACAGGTTGACCGATATCGGAGACTCTATGCACCGGACTTCAGGCTGAGACGCGATGTCGCGGATTCCCTCGACGAAACGCTGGCGCTGAAGCGGAAGCTGGGCCTGTTACTTGGAGCGCCCCCGCAGCCGCTGCGGGAGCTTCCCGTCGATCTTCTAGTGGTTCTGGTGAGTGCCGATTCGCCTGTCCTTACCCCGCCGGCGACGGCCGCTGGAGGCGCCATTGTCCACTATGTAGGGCTTGCGGCCGGCGACCTCCGCATTCCCGAACGCAACCACTGGCAGGTCCTTCGTTCATCGTAGCCGAGGCGTACTCATGGCCCGCCATCCATGGAAGAAGGAACTACTCAAGCTCGCCGAGGATTTGAAGAAGAAGAAGGGGCGCACCACATGGTCGAGTGTCGTGTTGACGAACCTCGAACAGAACATCTATTGGGCGTTCCTGATGATTCGCAAGCTGTTGGAGTCAAATCCGGCCCACGAGCTATCCGTGCCTGTCATCTCGTACATGCCCTATGAGGAGGACGGCCATCTCCAGCTCCACAGGCCGCGCGAGCAATCGTGGGTACTGACATTCCTGTGCAACGAGATCGTCCACAGCGCCTTTTTCGCGTGGAACTTCTGGGACGATGGCAAGCTACGGGGCTTCATCTTCTGTTCTGGCAGACGATCCCGCTTCCGCTATCTCATCACCGCCGAGATTTTCATCGCCCTACTTGAACGGGTGGGAATGAGCGAGGTCGAGGAAAATCTCGGGACGCCGATCAAGTTCTCGACGCGGCGGGAGGGGCGCGGAGCCCGATAACGTCGTGGCCCTTGGGAACTATGAAAATATGATAACGTAAAGGACTTACGACTCCGCTTCATTACATACCCTTCGACCGTATTCGATTATACAAGTCCGAGGATATGATCAATTTTGATAAGATAACCAAAATTTGTATAAGTGATGCGAGCAATGTGGCAAGAACTTCGGTCTTCTCAAACACCTCTTTGTCCAGCTTCTCCTTCTCTTTTCTAATGTCTTGCAGTTTGCCACCGCCCACCTTAATCGGAAGTTTTTCATATTTCGAAATGCTTACATATAGTTCTTTATAGCGATTTCGCTCAACCAGCGAAGGATGTCTTACGATGCATAGATCGTTCTTTCTTAGCAATCTTAATAATTCTTCATGAGAGATTTCGTCAGCGCCATAACTACTATGACTTGGCTGCTCCCCGAGTCCTTCTGCCTTTCGCTCGGGAACTTGCGATTTATCTTTGGCTGCGACATGAAGTTGCCCATCGTTCGTGGGCATCTTGCTTACGTCCCGGCAATCTGGAGCGATCCATCCCCACTCTAGGTCATCAGCATTTGTCTGCTGTGCTCCAGTTTGTTGTGTTGTCGTGACTTCCTCTTTGGGAAGCGCCTCCGTAAGATAATCGTGAAGGATGGCCAGTTCTAGGAATTCCTGCTCGTTAAGACAGTTGATTGTTGCGGCTCGAAAACTCTTACAGTGGTTATCTCGATCTAGAAACCGATATGCAGACATTGCTATGGGAAGAGAACGGCCCCCCTCATTTCTAGGGTGATTTGCAGGAACACCTTGGACCAAATGGAACCAATCTCTCATATTGGGAGCAATCTTCTCCTGAGTATCAAATGTTATACCACTGTATAAGTCACGGTGTTCGAGGACGCTATTTGCAAACAAATGTGCGGAGGCGGCGTTATACTCTTTTCGATCAGTGAAGTATTCGTTATAGCATCGCACAGCATCCCATTCCTCGGGCTGGAATATCGAAAATGCAATCCCCTTCTTTCGCGCCCTTTCTGTCTTCTCTTTTCGCGCTTGGGAGGCAAGTTCTTCGAGATCAGCGCGCTCCTTTGGGGCGCTGCGGCCAGTCACTTCTTGCTGCTTCACTTTGTTGAGGGATTGATCAGTTTGCGCAGGCTTAGCAATACACTTTTCGAGTTTCCTCCACAGAGAGCCCTTAATGTAATCACTCGATAGTTTTGCAGGTGGCTGCGTCGGAGAAGGCGGAATGTTACCAAGCTGAGCTAGCTTCACTTGCATGCGACGTTTGATGTCAACGCTCTCGTTTAGCTTAAAGAGATGGTCTACGGGCTCATCATAAAATATTACATCTAAAGAAAAGCCCGTAATGAGTACGCTAGCAACAATGGAGTAGACCCTCAAATAATACCCAATTGCACCTTTGATGCCAAATCTCACATACGACCAGGCGACAACTAACAGTAACACTGAGGCATATACCAGAATAACTACGCGCTTCAGCCCATCAAGCGACCAGGCATATAAGATAGGAGGAAGCAGTCCAGCTACGATGCAGGCGAGCAGCAAGTTCGTCCACCGCTTTCCGTACCCACCGCTCCCTCCCTTTGGCGAACTTGACGGATCATTTCCATCGGCACCGCTCTCTTTCTTAGGTGGACCAGACAGATCCTTCTCAAACTCATTTCCGAAATCTGCTCTAAAAAGAGAGATTTCAACAATCGCAAAAGCACTTGCAAACAGAATAGTTAGAATCAGAACAACCAGAGATACCCCAGGAAGCTGATATGCAAGCAGTTCAGATTTCAGGCAAGCCAAACTTTGAAGCAAGCTGGATTCATTGCATATTTGAGCGCTAGAAGCATTGTCTTTCTTCAGTGTTCCAATTAGAAGTCCGCTAATTAGGATCTCAATAGATATGGCCCCCCAAGCCAAGAGCGAGGAACCAGCTTTCGTTAGGAAGTCGATGGCTTCATCCTTTAGTTTCTTCTCGGATTCTTTCTTCTTGTTGCCTAGTCCAAGGAGAGATAATATGAAAGATGATGCCATCGAAAACGGCACCATCACAAGGGAGAGTAGCTTGAGTGAATTAATCACAACAACTATCACCAGGACGGCGATAATTATCGCTCTCACTTGAATTTTAGGCTCAATGTTGTACTGGCGCAGAAGGTAATTTCGGAGAATGCTATCGAAGCCGTTGAACCAAATATAGACTTCAATGCAAAACAGAATGGCCACAAGTAAGTAGAACAGAAACGATTCAAGTTTTAGATTGGGATTGGGGTCGTGCTTGGTCTCGGTTTTGCCACGATCGAAGATGCTATGGAGCCCCCAAGCTAGAGTGTCCCAAAAAGCGTAAATTGGTTCGGGAGCATCGCCACGCTCACCATCACTCCTCCCGGCTGCGGTCTCGCTGCCGGCTGGTTTTTCTTGAGGGCTCGGGTGAAGTGTAGGCTCAGGCTGTGATGACAGCGTGGACATTTGTAAAGTGACGCTCAGCTAGAGGTGAAATGTGGCGGAAGGTACGACCCGATGCGGTGGATGCGGGGAGCCTTGGCAAGGATAACACGCGCGCGATGTCGGCGTCTAGCCAAGCGAAGCCTTCATCCAGCGACGCATGCCACGACCAGGGTCAGCACGAAGCCCGGTTCGCTTATCGGGGGAGGGTTGCTCGGGACATCATCAAAGAGGCGCGATGTCAGGTTCCCATCGCACTTGTAACTACAAGACACCAGACATGCGGACTCCTACACATCGCTTCTTTGTCCTCTGTCAAAGTTGATAATTAAGGGTCTGCCGTTAGCACAGGCGCTGCGGACTCGCACTCTGTCTTGGCCCGCTCCAGGCTGTCCGCCCGGCCAGTCCGGTATATGCCTGTCGGCATCCCGTCCTTGGTCAGCAGGCTGGCTTGCCATTCATAGCCGTGTCCCGTCGATATGTGCAGCCGCATTTGAACGCCGAGAAGAATCCCTGTGAACGTCGCGGCCTCATGCCAGACTACGAACCCGGCGAAAGCTCCCAGCGCCTCCGTCTTGGCGGCGGCGATAGACTC
>ERZ650309.434-NODE-434-length-20664-cov-8.820467_pt1 | contig 20664 bp, 15 predicted proteins | sample MGYA00376245_ERZ650309 | MGnify/ENA primary metagenome ERZ650309 (study PRJEB26733, sample SAMN07839294) | wastewater metagenome | biome: urban; feature: wastewater treatment plant; material: waste water | place: USA: North Carolina | collected 2016-04-26 ...
ACATCATTTGCGCTGAGTCTTCGGGTGTGTATAACTGACCAACATGGGAATAAATGCCCATTTGTCTAAACATACCTTCCATACCAAAAGTCCGTGCTTCATCAGGCACAATGGGTACAACTCGCTCACCTATTTGGCTGTCTTTGAGCAAAATATTTAACAAACGCACAAATGCCATGGTAGTTGAAATGGCGCGCTCTGAACCTTGCAATACACTGTCAAACTGCGCTAATTCAGGCACAACTAATGGATGAGCTTGATTATCTCGACTGGGTAAATAGCCGCCTAATTTTTGCCGTCTCTCGTGCATATAGCGTAATTCTAGGCTATTTTCTGAAGGACGATAAAACGGTACTTTTTTTAGCTCTTCATCACTAAATGGCATATCAAAACGATCACGGAAGGCTTTAAGCGAATCTAAATCGAGCTTCTTTAATTGGTGTGTTTTATTGACCGCTTCGCCTGCACCTGTACCATAACCTTTGACGGTTTTGGCCAAAATAACGGTTGGCTGGCCTTGATGAGCCATCGCTTTGGCATAAGCGGCATACACTTTATACGGGTCATGGCCACCACGATTTAACTGATAAATCTCTTCATCAGTTAAATGTTCAACCATCGCTTTTAATTCAGGATATTTGCCAAAAAAATGCTCGCGGGTATACGCGCCACCATGAGTTTTAAAGGCTTGATACTCACCATCGACACATTCTTCCATACGTTGCTTTAAAACGCCTGTGGTATCGTTGGCCAACAAATTATCCCATTTGCGCCCCCACACTACTTTAATCACATTCCAACCTGCGCCTCTAAATACGGACTCCAACTCTTGAATAATTTTGCCATTACCGCGCACTGGCCCGTCTAAACGCTGTAAATTACAATTAATGACAAACACTAAATTATCGAGTTTTTCTCGGCCTGCTAAGGCAATAGCTCCCAAAGATTCTGGCTCATCCATTTCGCCATCACCTAAAAACGCCCACACTTTGCGTTGTTGTTCGGGCAATAATTCTCGGTTAATTAAATACTTAGTCACATGAGCTTGATAAATGGCCATAATCGGCCCTAAACCCATCGACACTGTTGGAAATTGCCAATAATCGGGCATTAACCACGGATGCGGATAACTCGATAAGCCTTTGCCATCGACTTCACGTCTAAAGTTTTCTAATTGTGCCTCACTGATTCGCCCTTCTAAATAAGAACGCGCATAAATACCGGGTGAAGAATGGCCTTGGTAATAAATTAAATCGCCACCAAAGGTGTCGTGTGGCGCACGAAAAAAATGATTAAAACCAATATCATATAAAGTAGCACTCGAAGCAAAGGTAGCAATATGTCCACCTAACTCGTCATCATTATCATTGGCACGCATCACCATAGCCAAAGCATTCCAACGAATCAACGAGCGGATTCGACGCTCCATATAAGGATCGCCTGCTAACATCGGTTCTTCTTGGGGAGAAATGGTATTAATATAGGGCGTATTTAAACGACTTAGCTGCACACCAAAACGATTAGCATGAGCAGTTAAAGCTTGTAATAAAAACTTGGCGCGCTCTACACCTTCGCGCTCAACCACTGATTCAAAAGCTTCTAACCATTCTTGGGTTTCTACCGAATCAATATCATTATATATTTTATGCTGAGTCATACGCCCCTCCGTGTTTTATTTTATGATTAACAAGGTTATACCGTTAAAACAGCTCGGGGCGCAATCTTGTCAGTTTGTTTTTTAAGCACCTGTTTGGGCAGTTTCTAGTTTTGTTGCTGCCGCTTGAATGATCTCAGAAACATTAACTACTTTAGGGGCTGAGGTTTGGCCTGCCACAGTTAACGTTAACGTCACTGAGCCTGTAGTTGGCGTGGCAAAATCCACTAATAAAGATGCACCACTGGTAGCTGTCAGATTCATTTGACCTGCGCTAATTGAAATAGGTTCAACAGTACTCAAATAAATATCTTTGGTAATCTTAAAATCCATCGTGCCATTAATATTAGTGCTAGAGGATTTTAAAGAGCCATAGCCCGTAATAACTTCTGTTGTTGAGCCTAAGGTTTCAACAATAGTCAAATCTTCATTCACAATAGATGTCACCGTTTTACTATTTGCTGTGGTTGCAATTTTTAAATCCGTTGTTTTATAACGCTCAGTCGTTCCAGAGGTGGTTATTGTTGTTGTAATTAATGCTTGGCCAGACACCAAATTATTACTAAACCCATCTTTGCTCGCGACTAAATTCTCAAAGACTAAACTAGTTTCGTTAGTTGGTGATTTTTTCGTGCCTCCTGTATAAGTTTCAGTAAACTTGCCATTTAAGGTAAATCCTGACGAAACCACACAATTAGTAAACACGACACTACCCGACTCATTAACATCCCACTCACCATTACCATTACTATCGGTAAACGTTGCATCAGCTGAACCACTACTACAACTTGGTAAGGTCTTTGTGCCAGTTGCTATGGCAGCCGCTAATACCTGTGGTTGACTAGGCGTTGCTTGTTGCTCAACCTCTAATTTTAAGCTAGAAACTAAATCACGCATCGCCAAACTTTGACTGATCGCTTGTTGGCCTGTTATTTGGCTAGCCACCGCAACATTGGTAGACTCCAAAACAGTCCCAGACATTAATAAAGCGTTTGACACTACTTCAGATGCAATTGCTTGTTGTGTTTCTAGCGAAATAGTTGGCGTCGTGTTAGTCGCATTACTATTACTACTATCATCACTACCGCCACCACAGGCTGCCAAACAAATTGCCAATACAATGGGTGAATATTTGTACATGATACTTCTCCTTAAGCGTGGCTTTTGCACCACTTTTTTATTACTATCAATAAATAATGAAGACTTAGGCATTTCACCAAAATTAGCACGTTTTGTAGCATAAACTCGTTAAAAACGGTTGAAATACGCACAAATAAGCGATAACCGTGTAAGTCCTATAATGTTTAACAGCCCCTAAAGTGTCTGTTACAGGAATAAACGTTTATACCCGATAAAAGTTGACAAGGATATAGGAAATAAATCATGCAAAATTTCTTTGGCCTGATTGATCGTCTTAATGCACATCCCGAACAAAAAGATGAGCTAGAAACACAAATATGGCAACAGTATGGCTTTCATAAAGCGGTTTTGGCTCTAGATATGAGTGGGTTTTCTTTAACAGTGCGTCGTCAAGGCATTATTGCCTATTTAGCGAAAATCCGAAAAATGCAACACTGCACACAACCATTAATTCGCCAACATAACGGAGAGTTAGTTAAATATAGTGCCGATAATCTGATGGCTACTTTTGATGATTGCCAACAAGCCTTATTAGCCGCCATTGACATTCGTCAACAATGTCAACAACAAGATACACCTGTCAGCATTGGTTTAGATTTTGGTCGTATCTTAACCATTCCACAGCAAGACTGTTATGGTGATGCTGTCAATATTGCCTACAAATTGGGTGAAGACCTTGCCGAAAAAAATGAAATTTTAGTCAGCGATAATTTTTATCAACAAATTACTCCCCATACGACAGTGCAATTTGAATCTCATCAGTTTCATATTTCTGGCTTAGAATTTAAGGCTTATTCTGTTGCTCCGCAAAAATGACATTGCCGCCATGCTTCATAAACAGTCACTGCTACCGCATTGGACAAATTCAAACTGCGGCCTGCCTTCATTGGCAATTTGACAAGCTGCTCTGCATTCAAATTTAACTCAGTCATCATCTCAGGCGTTAAACCTGTACTTTCTGGGCCAAATAACAATAAATCTTGTTCATCATAAGCAACAGAATAGGCATTTTGCTTAGCTCTGGCACTAAAAGCAAAAATACGTTTGGGTTGAATATGTTGCAAACAGGCAGACCAATTATCATGAATTTGTACCCTTGCCCATTCATGATAATCTAAACCTGCACGACGTAATTTGCTATCTTCCAAATCAAAACCTAAGGGTTTAACCAGATGTAAATTTGCACCAGTATTAGCACATAATCTAATGATATTTCCTGTATTTCCTGCAATTTCTGGTCTAAACAAGACAATATTCAACATAAAAATTCGCTTAAAATTTATAAACTTAAAAAATATTAAAAAAAATTTTATGTATTTTTAATTTTTTTTGTCAACTTTATTTTAAATCAGACGTTTTTTACAGTAGCAACATACTTAGCTCTTTTTTGTATGTTCAACTCAAATACTGGAGAACGATCATGACAAAAGGTCACGCTTTAATTTTAGCCGCTGTATTAGCCACTATCACTCAACAAACTTTTGCTCGCGAAGGTGGATTTGGTGGAGGCCAACGTATGGAGCATGCTCGTCCACATCAAGGTGAGATGGGACGCGAACGTGCTGCTAAACGTCAAAATTTTAGTGAAACTAGCACTCGCACCTTAGCTAATGGTGAAACAGTCAAACGTGAAACCACACAAACAGCCACTGACAATGGTTTTACTCGTAATAGTACATTAACAAATGGTGCTGGCCAAACTGCTACTAAAAATCTCACTGTTGTTAATGATAAAGAAACTGGTACACATACTCGTACCATGTCAGGTACAACATTTGATGGCAAAAGCTATAGCAATACTAGCACCAGCCAAAAAACAGAAGATGGCTTTAACCGTAGTCATAGTTTTACTACAGCTGATGGAAAAACAGGTAGCAAGCAAGTGACTGGTGTTGTTGATAAAGAAGCAGGTACGGTCACCAAAACCACCACCATCAATACGCCTAACGGTGAAAGCAAACAACATAGTGTCACGCATCAACTCAATCCACAAACGAGTGCAAATTAACAGAGTGCCAAAAGATGCTTGCCTATGGACACACAATGGCTTATGGTCATGGACTATTTTAAGACTTACGCGGTTATTGCTTATTTGCTCACTAAACAATCGCTTTTAGCGATTTTTAGTTCACAAAACGCGCTAATTTCGGTGAAATGCGTAAGTCCTATATTTAAAAACATAGTATTGAAAGAAAGTCATGATAATGACTTTCTTCACACAAAGAATAATACGATGTCGACACGTCCAGCCCCATTAACCATACAACAATGGCTAAAAGAAATTGGTCGCCGAGCGTTAGTAATGACCGAGCTAGCGACTAATTTTCATCATCAAAGCCAAGACATTGTGCAAGATAGTTTGCTCTCATTTATCAATCACTATAGTGATAAACCTAGCGAACAATGGACACCTTTATTTTATGGCATTCTACGCAACCAAATTACTGATTGGAAACGAAAACAAGCTCGTCGTAGTAAATGGTTAACATGGTTTAGTAGTCATACAATTGATGATGAGGATGAAATCAATCCCTTTGAGCAAATCGCTAATAGTTATGAAGATAATCCTGCGCAACTCTTAGCCAATGCGAGTGATATTAAATTAGTACAACAGGTGTTAAGCACTTTACCAGAACGACAACAACAAGCTTTTTTATTGCGGGCATGGGAAGGTTTAGATATTCAAACAACCTCTCAAATTATGGGCTGTAGCGAAAGTAGTGTAAAAACACATTATAGCCGAGCATTAAGCATACTGCGTTCAGCGTTAAATCAAGCAAATGTTGGCGGAGAAACATCATGAGCCATGACACACGCAAAGATGAGATGATGGTCGCTCATATTTGCCAAAGCCTAGATCAACATAGCCAACAAGCTCACGAATTTGATGACAAACTACAATTGTTGGCAGAACAAGCCCAACGCCAACGTCAACAACACTTACAAAATCGTCAACAGCAAAAAAAATGGTGGTATTTGGGCGGCAGCTTAGCGATTGCGGCCACCGTAACTATGGTCATTTTCAGCCCTAAATTAATTCAGCAAAGCACTCATTCTCAACAAACAAAAGCAGTCGCTATTCATACTTCTGTTGACCCCCAACTATTAGAAGATATGGATATGCTCATGGTTCTAGGAGAAGAACAATGAAAAAATGGCAGACAAGCCTATTACTGAGTTGCTTGTTAACACCCGTAGCTTATGCACAACCCGCTTTAGACCCTGCTTTTATTAATTATTTATTAGAGTTTGGTGAACAACCCGAATTATTTGATGCGGCACATCAGGAGCTAGAATCAAACACCCGTAATGCCCAAACTCAATCAAACAATCAACGTCAACAGTCTGCTAATAACACCAAGGAGATTAAACAATGAAACGTTTTTTAATCATCAGTTTACTCTTAATTAGCGCATCAAGCTGGGCAGAGGGTGTTCGTTGGCAAGATTTACCCCCAGCTTCGCAAGAAGCTTTGATGAATCTAAAAGATAACTGGGATAAGCTACCTGCTGATAAGCAATCAGCTATTGCTAAACGTATTGATCACTGGCAAAGCTTATCAGACGAAGATAAAAATGAGGCGAAACAACGTTTTGAGCGTTGGCAGCAACTTTCACCTGAAAAACGCCAAAAATTGCTTGCTAAATACCAAGAATTTGCCAAATTGCCTCTTGACGAACAAGAAGAAATTAAACGCAAATGGCGTTGGTTTAAAAAATTGCCACCAGAACAACGTGAAATCATGCGTGAAAAATGGCAATCATTATCTATTGAAGAACGTCGAGCATTACGTGAACGTTTACGTCAAGCAAATCCCGAACAACGCCGTGAATTACGCAGAGACTTTTTGCGCCGTTAATTTTTAATAACAACAGGACTTACGCATTTCACCGAAATTAGCGCGTTTTGTGAGCTAACAATCATTGAAAACGCTTATTTAGCGAACAAATAAGCGATAACCGCGTAAGTCCTAAAAGAGAATAATAATGTTAAAAATCACAAGTCTAACAATACTTATATTATTATCATCATCTTTATATGCAAATGACCATGATGTCGATTTGGGCGTTGACTTAGACGGCAAATATCAGCAGCAAAATTATAATAATGCAACGAGTAAAAGTTATCGCTTGGGTTTGCAACCTTGGTTACTCATAGATAATTGGTTGTTTTATGCTGAACTCCCTTTTGAAGCGCGAGAAAACACCACTCAAAGTAGCCAAACTATTTATGCACGCACCAGCACGGGTAGAATTATTCGTCGTACTCCCCCACAAACGATCAATACTAAACAAGTTCAACAACAAGAAGGACTTGCAGATGCTAGCATCGGATTAAGTTATGTTTTCTTTCGACAAAACTGGCAACATAATATAGGACTTGATTATAAGTTTGATAATGGCGATGCCAACTTAGGTTTAGGTTCTGATAGCTTAGAAACCAGTGCTTCTATTGCAACTACTTTTAGCTATAACATGCTCTCACTCAATGCCCAAGCAGGCTACTTATGGGTTGGAGGAAATAACCCCAATCAAAATAAAGACTATGCTTTTGCTTCAACTAGTATTACATGGCAGGCACACCCGACATTAAAAATCAGTTTATCGTATAACAACCAAACCGAACCTTACCACAATGCACCTGAACAGGCTTTTATACAATCACGTGTCGATTGGCGTATCAATCGTGCATTAAAAATCTACAGTAGCTATGGCCAATACTTACAACAACATATTTCTTTACCAGAAAGTGAGTTTAGTGTTGGTGCAAAGTTTTTATTTTAAGTGATTTACCGTTAAAATTAGTCATTTAGCACTCCTCTCTTAGACAATAAATGACTATTATGAATCGTAACCATCGTCCTTATGACATTATCCTATTAGGAGCAACGGGCTTTACAGGCCAGTTAACTGCTGATTATTTAATTAAACACGCCCCACAAATTAAACTTGCCTTAGCAGGTCGTAACGCAGAAAAACTTCAACATATCCGTGAAGTGTTATTAGCGGATAATCCTAATGCGCCTATGCCCGATTTATTTGTGGCAGATAGCCATAACATGGCCAGTCTTAAACAATTATGCTCACAAACACGTACTGTCATTAGTACCGTTGGTCCTTATGCTGTACATGGTGAAGATTTAGTTGCAGCTTGTATTACTCAACAATGTGATTATGTTGATTTAACAGGTGAGCCACAATTCGTTTATAAAATGCAAGAAAAATATGCAGCCGATGCAACTAAAGCCAAAGTTAAAATTGTTCATTGTTGTGGATTTGATAGTATCCCCCATGACTTAGGTGTTTTATTCACACTCAATGCACTTGCACAAAAATTAGGTCACGATGTTTTAGCGCAATCATCAGTCAGTGTAGAAGGATTTGTTCGTGGTCATGGAGACATTTCAGGTGGCACTTGGAACTCCGCTATAAGTGCTATGCCTGATTGGCAAAACTTTGTTAAACAACGACAAGCTCAATACAAACAACACTATCAAGGACGCGATATTCGATTAATTGAAAAACCGACACTACGCAAACTTAAAGATGGCTGGGCTGCACCATTGCCTACCATTGACCCCGCAATTGTAGTTCAAAGTGCGCGACGCTACAGTCATTATGGACAAAAATTTAGTTATGCTCATTTTGGTGTTGTACCTCAATTACACCGTTTAGCCATGACTGCCGCCGCAGTTGCAGGTATTTTTACTTTAGCTCAACTAGAAAAAGGTCGAACTTGGCTTGCCAAACAACGCCCTTCAGGCACAGGCCCAACCCCCGAAGATCGCAGCACACATTGGTTTAATGTTGAATTTTGTGCCTCAGTTGAAACACCCCAACAACAAAATGTCACACTACACACTTTAGTCAGTGGTGGTGATCCTGGTTATGATGAGACCGCTAAAATGCTAGCCGAAAGTGCCTTATGTTTATTATTAGATAAAGATGCTTTACCTGCACATTTTGGTATTGTGACACCTGCTGAAGCAATGGGACATGTATTAATTAATCGCCTACAAAAAGCAGGCATAAGTTTTGAGGTAAAATAAACAGGACTTACGCATTTCACCGAAATTAGCGCGTTTTGTGAACATAAAACCGTTTAAAACGGTTGAAATGTGAACAAATAAGCGATAACCGCGTAAGTCCTAATAAAGTCTAAAAATATTGATTGACCATGTTTATCACATGGTCTTTTTTTCAACTGCATAACAAACTTTCTAAACATTGCTCTTTAATACCATAAAAATTTTTGATTTCGGCAATTTGTGTCAGTATCTCTGCTTTTTTTTGAGGACTAATAGACTTTTTAATGGCTAAGATCATTTTATTTTTACTGGTATGTTCCAAAGAAACAAATTCAAAAACTTGCGTTTGATAACCTTCCGCTTCTAATAATAAAGCGCGTAAGCCATCAGTAATCATTTCAGCTTCTTGACCTAAATGTACACCATGTTGCAATACAGGCTTGAGAATCGTTGGACACAACATTTGTGGTCTTAATTGCTTATGGCAGCACGGCGCACACATAATGACTTTGGCTTGCAATCTAATGCCTGTATGAATGGCATAATCGGTTGCAATATCACAAGCATGTAAAGCAATCATCACATCCAAACGTTCTGGTTGATAACTACGCACGTCCCCTTGATAAAATTGCAAACCTTGCAAATCACAGGCATTTACGGCTTTATTACACAAGGCAACCAAGTTATCACGCAGTTCTACACCCGTTACTGTTGCTTGATTTTGATAATGCTCTCGCAAATAATCATACACCGCAAACGTCAAATAGCCCTTACCAGAACCAAAATCGACAACATTTAAGGCTTGTGTTAAATCTAATTTAGCCTCACTAATTGCATTATCAAAGATTTCGATAAATTTATTAATTTGTGACCATTTACGAGACATAGCAGGAATTAATTGTCTCTGCTGATCGGTAATCCCTAAAAATGGCCAAAAAGCTCGCTCTAAACTCAAATAACGATGCTTTTGACGGTTATGTTCTACTGGCAAATTTTTAGAAATGGCTTGTGTTTGTTTTTTGACTGTTAATGATAACTTACCTTTTTTACTGACTAATAATTGCCATTCTTGTTGTGTAGTCAACAAATTAGCTTGTTTAAACTGTCCACCTAAAAACTCAGTTAAGATAGATTTTGCCTCTATCCAACTATAGTTTTTAGTCACATCTTGCGTTTTGTAGTGATATAAAAATGATAACTGCAAGGTTTCGCGTAAATTCACCATTTTAATATCAATACGTTGTAAATTGGTTTCACTACCGGCATATTTACTCAATACTAATTTGATGAGTTGTTGATCTTGAAAAGCTTGCTCAACAGCTAACAATAGATCACTAATAGAATTTTCAGACATAAGCACACACTAAAAAATAAAGGCAGCTTACGCTGCCTTTAAAAAACTTCTAAAATATTATGCTAAAGGCGGCATAAACTCAGCTAATTTATCGGATGTTTTACGCAAGTTAATACTTAATAATGACGCAATTCCTTTTAAAATTTTAATCCCAATTTCGGGATGTAACTTTAAAATCATCTCAAAACCTTTGCGCGTTAAAACAATTAAACCCGAGGTTGTACAAGCTCGTACTGATGCGGAACGAGTTAACTTATCAATTAATGCCATTTCACCAATAGAACTGCCTTTGGCTAAGGTGGTAATTACCACAGGTTTAGCATGTTGATTTAATTTAATCACATCCAAAGCACCATGCATTACAAAACAGACATAGTCGCCCTTTTCACCTTCTTTAAATACAAACTCACCCACTTCTACTTTGTTAAAAAACATATATTTTTCGATAGTTTGTAATTCGGGCAAGGTGAGGTTAGAAAAAATGGGCACTTGTCCTAAATAATCAGCTAAACTCTCACTCATTATTGTTCTCCATTTTGATGCGGTAACCACACAACAATACACAGCAACTTTAAACAGTTTTACCCCACCTTAACTGTAATTAAAGCGTAAAACATTCAAATACTTAAAATATTATACATCAATTCGTAGCTGCTTGTTATGTCTATTAGTACATAATTCGCTTGTACTATTCATCGAATAATGACGATAAATACTGACAATCTGTGTCACTTAATGTCACAATCTTACGCTAGCTTGCGTATTTAAAATAGTCGTCTATGTCGCAAAATAGGCATTTGCTGACGAATAAGATGTAATTCGCTTAAATCACAAACAGCAACAATCAATCCGCTGCCTGTCTGCTGTTGTTCTGCTAATACCTTACCCCACGGATCAATAACTTGTGAATGCCCCCACGTTTGTCGGGTTGCACTGTGCCAGCCACTTTGCCCTGCTCCAATAACAAAACATTGAGTCTCAATGGCTCGTGCTCTTAATAAAACTTGCCAATGTGCTTCACCTGTCAAGGCGGTAAAAGCCGCTGGTACCACTATAATCTCAGCACCTTTATCTCTTAGGGCTTGATACAACAGAGGAAAACGCAAATCATAACAAATACTAATGCCAATTTTAGCAAAAGGCGTTTCGACAATAACTACCTCCGAACCCGCTTCAAAGGTTGCTGACTCTTGATAACTCGCTTGTTGATCGGCAACATTGGCATCAAATAAATGTATTTTATCGTAACGGCCAAATAATTGTCCTTGTGGACTATAAATCAAACAGCTTGCTCTGACTTTATTATCAGCAACAGGCGTGCCATCTGGCCTCGTTGCACAAGGAATGCTACCTGCGACAATCCACATTTGCTGTTGTTGTGCTTGTTGACTCAACCATTGTTGAATTTTAGCTAAGTTTTGAGCAGTTTCTAATTGTTTACCTGCAGCAAACATTGCAAAGTTTTCGGGTAGAACGACTAACTGTACACCAGCTTGTTGAGCTTGCTCCATTAATTGTGCAGCTTGTCGTAAATTGTCCTCCAAATTATCTTGGCTTTGCATTTGTAATGCCGCAACTATACATTTAGTCATTTATTTTCTCGTTTTTTTCTTAAACCATTTACGCCAAGGTAAATCAGGATTGTGTACTCGCTGTACTTTTGGGTCTTGCCAACTTCCTTGTACTTGATAATGTAATGTTGTCATTTTGCTAATTGGTTCATCTAGTGCAGCTTCGGCAGCGACTAAAGCACCACCCACCACAGGCCCTGCAACCAAAGCAGCAGCATACGGGACAGCACTCGCCAAAGGTGCAGAAATAGTAATTCGCTCATCAATCTTACTTTTGGCCAAATCAACTGCCCCTTCACCATGTGCTTGTAAAGATGGACTGCTAAAGTCTAATTCATTCTCCATTAAGCCATTGAGAATATTGGCATCAAAACGAATCTTATCGTAGGCTAAACCTTTTTGCGTCACATCAGAAAAATCAAACTGTAATCGACGTTTAAAGTTATCACTATCTAGTACACCTAATAGCCGAGACACTGATAAGGTACGATTTAGATTGAGAATTCTACCTTTATCTAAAATAACTAATAATTCACCATTTAAATTATTAAGATGTAAATCTCTTGGGCTACCTGCCCAACGTAAATTGAGTTGCGACTTCGCTTGTTGACTGGTAATTCTTGGCTCTTCACCAAATGCCGTAAACAAATCCCCGACATTGGCAATATTAATTTGGCCACTATAACTCGTACTTTCTTGACCACGCCAACGCCAATCTAAAGTCCCTTCCATATTAAACTTAGGATTATTGACATTGATATTGGCTAAACGTAAACCTTTAGCTGTAGGATTTAATTGTGCCGTAATTTGACTATTGGCAAAATGTGGACGCGATTTGAGTCGAATATTTTTGATATTAATATCGATATTGGGAATCTGCCAATCATCACTGATTTTGATACTTTTTGGTGTTTTACGAGTTAATTCATCGGCAATAAACGGCAAATTAATTTGTTGAATATTAAATTTAGCGTTTTGATTTTTATGATTAGTTGGCCAAATTAACTCGGCATTTAAGTCATTACTAGTTAGTTGAAATCGCGTTGCCTCATCTAAAGGCTCATAGCCAACTCGTGCATTTTTTAACACATATCCCAAATAAGCAAGCTTATCTACTTCCACATTAAAACTGACCAACTCTGGAAACACAGCGGCAACTTTTTCGGGTGTTTTATTGTGGCTTGCAGGTCGCCACCAAGGTAACCAATCGTCAATATTGACATGACTCAAACGTCCTTTGACCCACAAACCTTGAGGAGGAAGCTCACCTGTCCAAGTTTCTCCTAACAACAATAACATACGCTTAATGGCCGAGTTTTCAACTTCAAATGCTGATTGTAAGGATTCCCCCCACATCAAATAAGCGGATTGTTTTTGTTCAGAATGTAGCTCCATTTCGTAATGTGCCGCTTGTGTTTTGTTAGCTTGTTTAGCAAAAGGTTCTGGCAAATCAATCTGCCAACCTAACAAATCACTATCAATGACAATATGCACAGGATCATCACTTACAGGAACGGTTAAGGTCGTTTTATATTGAGTTAAACCTTGCATCGACCTCGTTAAATCACCTAACCAAGGTTTTAAATTGGTAGGGGCAAGTTGACCCGTTGCTTTCACTTGAATAGCGGCAACATTACCTACATCTAGGACACTTTGCAGACTAACATTCACAGGTTGGCTCAGAAAAAACCCTTGTAATGGCAAACTATTTAAACCAAATCCCGTTTTATAATTCACCCCTCCACTTAACCATAAATCAAACTCTGGTGCTTGTTTCAAAATAATTGGATTACCCACTAATTCGGCCATTACGTCCACAGTCATTTCTTTGGCCAAATGATCGCTGGCCAATGGAACATTTAATTCTAAACTGCCTGCAACCTCACCTTTGACACCCACCATTTGTGCAAAGTGACCAGTTTCCTCTTTAAGCGGTGTTTCGCTTAATAACCTCATTATATCTTCGCCAGTAGTATCAATATCTGCTTTAATACGCAAATGTGGCTGACTTAAATCAGGTATTTCAGCATAAATTTCACGCGCGATACTTTGATAAATTTGACTATTTTTAGCTTGTATAGTGAGTTTTCGATTATAAATATCTATTTGTGCATTTAATTGATTTAACCACGGCCAATCAGTGGCATAAGCCAATTGACCATCGTTTACCCAAAAACGCATTTGCATATTACTAGGACGACGTGTTGGCTTATCAATCAATACGCCTTCATATAAAAAATCACCACGCTCAATATTGCCTGCAACTAATGCTGATTTTAACCATGTTAAGGTGTCATCACCTGCCGATGGCCACGGTACATAACGATAAACACTAGCCAAATTTCCATCATATATACTTGCTAGAAGTGTCATTTCTGTTGCAGATGGATCAGCTTTAGGTATCCATAAACGTAAAGTAGCATCCCCATGCGCATCTGGATTTTTTAAGGTTATTTTATTGCTTTCAACAAGCCACGCTTCGGGAAGTTCTTGCCAACGAAGTGCTGCCTGTAAATGATTTAATGGTGTTGGCTGTCGATAAATAGGTTTTAAATCAATACCACCTTGTTCAATACTCAGTTGAGCATATCCTTTGCCCTGTTGATGGGTTAACCATCCTTGCGCACGATTAATACCTATGGTTTTTGACGTTGCTAATATTGCTAATTGTTTAAAGCTTGCCGCTGCTTGTTGAATATTTTGTTGTTGATCGAGTTGTAAACTTAAATGATCTATTTGACCTGAAGGTTTAGCTTCACCCAACCATTGTTTTATGTTTAATGGCAATTGTGGCACTGTTTGTGCGATTAAGGCCAACGGTTTTAATTCAATATGATTGGCAACTATATTTATTGTTGATGGAGCCTTTTGCACAATACTTTGTTTTAACGGCCAATTTATTTGATTAATTTTACCAACAATATTATCGGTATTAGCTTGCCACGACTGATTAGCCAACTGCTGCCAAACAAGATTACCTGTTAGATTTTCTACATCTATGACTTGTTGTTGATAACTTAATTTAAGTGAAACAATATTAGGTTTAGCTGCTATATGTTTTATTTGATTATTTTTTGTCTCTAACCAATATTCGCCCCCAGCCAACACTTCAGTTATTTGTAAATTATTTGGTAACAGTGACTGATCTAACCAAGCTAACCATGACATCGTAGGTAAATTGACATAATTTTGCATACGCCACGTTTTGACATCAAATAAATCCTTTGCCCAAATATTGGCAAATAGTTTAATAGGTTGCTGATTTAATTGTGCATTTAATCTAAAACCATGAAATTCATTATTATTTTGATTACGAATATTTAAATTGCTTAGATTTAAGATCGGCTTACCCCACGGTTTAAGCATAACTTGACTTTTAGTGACTTGCCATTCTGCTTGTTGCAAAGCCCACGTTAAACTACGTTTTCTCACTTCAGGACGGGATTCACCTAAAGCTAATAATTCCTCTAATGCCCATGCCCCTTGCTCAAATTCTGTAATATGTAAATCTAAACCTTCAATGACTCCATCCAAACGTAAATCAGCTTCTCTGATAGTACGCCAAACCGCTATTTCTAAGGTAATTTTAGGTATAACCAAAATTTCTTGATGGGGATTTTGTGGATGATAAATTCGAATATTTGATAAACGTAATTCTGGTTCTATGCCTGTCCATTGGGCATTAAACTCACCAATCTTCACTGTAGTGGTCATCGCCGCCGAGAGTTGCTGCTCTATAACTTGCTGATGACTTTCCAAATACACAAATGTACCTTTGATGATTAAAGTCGTCATGGTTAAGCCTGAAATGATATAAATCATGCCTTTGCTTAACTTATTAAACCAATGCTGACTGCGTTGCCAACGTGGCTTAGAAGACCTTAATAACAATTATCTACACCTTCTTAGGACTAATGCAGTTATCGCTTATTTTCTCAGCAAAAAATCGCCTTCAACGATTATTAGTTCAAAAAACGCGCTAATTTTGGCAAAATACATCAGTCATGTTTCTCTACAACAAGACAATGTCATATTGCTCTTGGGTATATAAACTTTCTACCTGAAAACGAATCGGCTTAGCAATAAATAGTTCCAAATCTGCCACTGCCGCAGACTCTTCCGAGAGTAGTCTATCAATAATTTTTTGGTTGGCGATGACCATATAACCATTTGCTGCATCGTATGCTCTTGCTTCACGTAATATTTCACGAAAAATCTCAAAACATACTGTCTCTGCTGTTTTAATAGAACCTCGCCCCTGACATGTTGGACAAACTTCACACAATAAATGCTCTAAAGATTCACGGGTACGCTTACGGGTCATCTCCACCAAACCTAACTCAGATACTTGAGTGATTTTGGTTTTTGCATGGTCACGAGCTAACATTTTTTCAAAGGCTTTTAAAACTTGGCTTTTATGCTCTTCTTCTTGCATATCGATAAAATCGATAATAATAATCCCACCCAAATTCCGCAGCCGAAGTTGACGAGCAATAGCATGTGTCGCTTCTAAATTGGTTTTAAACACCGTATCTTCCAAAGTTCTAGAACCAACAAAAGACCCCGTATTCACATCAACTGTTGTCATCGCTTCAGTTTGATCAATAATCAAATATCCACCTGATTTTAAAGCGACTTTGCGTGATAAGGCTTTTTGCAAATCATCTTCAATGTTATACAATTCAAATAATGGTCGTTCACCAGGATAATGCTCTAACTTTTCTTCGGCATTTGGCACAAATTCTTTAACAAAATCAACCAACTTACTAAAAGTCTCGCGCGAATCCACATAAATTTTACTAATATTTTGAATCACTAAATCACGAACAATACGTTGATATAGCGGTAACTCTTCATAAATAAGTGTTGGATTTTGCACTTTTTGTTTTTTATCATTGATGTGCTGCCATAACTTAATCAAATAAGCCATATCTTGACGCAGCTCTTCTTCAGAAATTCCCTCTGCTGCCGTTCTAACAATCACACCTCCTTTTAAACTATCACTGTGTTCATCTCTAATTTGACGAATCACCGCTTTTAAACGCTCTCTCTCTTCCTCTGACTCAATGCGTTGAGAAATACCAATATGCTCACCAAATGGCATATACACTAAATAACGTGAAGGAATAGATAAATCTGTTGTTAGGCGAGCGCCTTTACTGCCGAACATATCTTTGATGACTTGTACCGTCACCATTTGACCTTCATGTATTAAATCGGTTATCGGGGGCGGCTCTAGCATTAATTCTTTTTTTAGATGGACAATATCATTTGCATGCAAAAAGGCTGTTCTAGATAAACCAATTTCTACAAAGGCAGCCTGCATACCCGGTAAAACACGCACTACCTTACCTTTATAAATATTACTGACTAGACCTCGCTTAGCTGTTCTTTCAACAAATAATTCTTGAACAATCCCATTTTCGACTAATGCTACTCGACACTCCATTGGCGTAATATTAATTAAAACTTCTTCTGACATTTTTTTATTGCTCAGGATAACAAAGGCCGACTAATGTTAATTTGGTTTTAACACCAAATGACAAAGAGTCGGCCTTAATTTTATAGACTGCTAAATGTTAGAACGATTTGCTAAATGTTAATCGACCTGTATTTGCTGATAAATTATCCGCTTGTTCAGTAGAGGCATCTACACCAATTGTAATACCGTCTTTATTAACAAAGTTAACACCTAGACCTGCTCTAAATAAAGTTTTACCTGCATCCGAAGCAGTAGCTGTTACTTGGCCAGCACCCAGCATTGCTTTAGCTTGTGCGGTATCACCTGCAACAACTTGTTCTAAGTCTAAACTTAACTTCGGTACGATGTTCCACATTTGAGTTTTCCAAGTGTTTTGCCATGCACCACCTAACATTGCCACAACTTGATCTTGTTCAACATCAGCCACTTTGAGAGCTAAAAGGCTATTACCTTGTTCAACAAAACCATCTTGTTTCACGTTGTTATAGCGTAAACCAGTTGCCAATGTCCATGAACCATAATTGCGGCTTGCTTGAACACCTACACCATAACTGCTTGTCTTCACGTCTTGCTGATTGGTCTTAAACTGTGTACCTACAATATTGATATTACGATTAGTATCAAATGTATAGTTACCCATATCAACGGTTGCACCCAACATCCAATCAGAAACTTTTTTACGTACAGTCAATGCCACGTCATGACCTGATAACTTCAGTGCAGAACTATTAGATTCAACATCTGCCTTGTTGACAATAGAAACAGCAGCTCCCATTTGCCAATCATTAGCATAGGGTTCGCTATCAACGGATAGCTGTACACCTGAAATACTACGTGTTGCCGCCAAGCCGTTTCCATCACTATCAACATCAGTATCTTGTTGGAATCCACGTAAGGCTAAACCACCTTGTTTAAAAGTTTCACTAATGGTCTGACTATTATGGAGTTTTTGCTGTAAAGCCAAGACGCTTTGTGCTGACTCAGCGTATAAAGCAGGACTCATATTAATCATCGCTGCTTGTAACTGCTGGCTATTTGCAGGCAATATTGCATTATAAATTTGAGCAACTTCTATATCAGTATCTTTTAGCACTAAAACATTATCTAAGAATTTGGCAGCACCCGTTGCATTTTCACCAGATACGACAGAAGTATAACTTACAGGTGTCACATATAAGCGAATGCTATTAGCAGTATAACCAATATCCAAACGAGTACCAGCGGCTAAGCCCTCAGTAGGTTGTTTATAAGTTGCAAATGCTCCATTAACTGCTTTTGCTTTTACTACATCAAAAGACTGGCCAATACTTGGCACGAAGCTGTTAGTTGCATCGCCAGTAATTCCTCTTAGCTTCGCTTCTAAGACAGTGTTACTTGCTGCAATATTATAATTACCACTACTTACGACTTGATCATGATGACCTGCACCACTACCTGCTGTTGCTCCATCAATTTCAACCAGTAAAGAAGAACCCTCTTTTTGGTCAACATCACCATTAATTGTTAAAATGGCTGGTGAGTTACCAGGTGATAACAAACCATTAACCGCAACATTACCAGTTATAGTACCTCGACCAGCTAATTTAGCTCTTGAGCCGACTGTAATTGGACTGGTTAAACTACCGTTAATAAACAAGGTACCATTATCAATTATTGTATTAAGGCTAGATAAGCTACCATTAACAAATAAGGTACTATTATTCTTAATAGTTGTATTGGTTGTGGTTGTAATGTCGCCATTAATGGTTAACATACCGCTGTTTACTTCAGCATTACTAAAAGTACCTTTCCCTGTAATATCGCTCGAACTCTCTGCATTTTGAATGAGGGCTTGAGTGCTAACAAAACCATCTTTTAAAACAACTTGACCAGATTTAACCACTAAGTTGCCAGTACCAATACTCTTACCATTTGCCAATGTTAATGTACCAGCTTCTAAAGTTGTACCACCTGAATATGTGTTTTCAGAAGATAGTTCCAAGCTACCTGAACCTTGTTTTACTAATCCACCTGCTCCAGACACAACACCTGCAATTGTTAACTTGTTATCGGTCAAGATTGTACCAACTCCAGATAACACAACATTTTGCAATGACATGTCCGCTTTGGTTTCTAATGTTGCTGTACCTAAATTAATATTTGTTGTTTGACCTAAGTTATTAGCTTGGCTAACCACCAATTTACCAGCAGAAACGTTAGTTGAACCTTTATACGCATTTGCTCCCGCTAATACTAAAGTGCCTGTACCTGTTTTAGTTAACGCACCATCACCACTTACTGTGTTACTCAAAGTGACTGTGGTGGACTGTAATGTATTAAAGACACCACCTGTGTTACCTAATACAAAATTACGCGCATACGTTTGAGTACCCGATGACTCAAAAGTTGCACCATTTAAAGTAACATTAGCATCAGTTGCACCTAAAGCACTATTGTTAGCAACTTGTAATTTCCCTTGATTTACTACGGTAGCATTTTGAGTATTTGTACCAGTCAGAACTAATGTACCACTTCCAGTCTTGCTTAAAGTGCCACCCGAAATAGCACTATTGATATTAAGCGTATTAACGCCTGTATCAATGGTTGCAGAATTGTTAATCTCAATTTGATTATTGACTGTCAAATTGTTAATTGCGGCAATTAATGCTGCTTGATTTAAAACAACTTTATTAGAGGTAGCCCCTAAAGCTTGTGCATTTGCTAACGCTAATGAACCCGCATTAACAGTGATATCACCTACAACCGTATTAGCACCAGCTAAGGTTAATTTTCCTGTGCCTGCTTTGCTGATTGCCGCATTGCCACTCACCACCCCACTTAAGGTGCTGTCATTGGCCATCGTGTCAATCGTCACATTGCCAGTCGCGGCAACCGATTGTTGGGCAGTGACCGCAGCCGTGGTGCTTAAGCTGGTGTTGTCCGCTAAGCTGACGCTGTTGCTGTTCACTCCTAAGCTGTTGGCGTTGTTAATCGCCACTTTGCCAGATTGAACATTTAAGCTGCCCACGAAGGTGTTGGTGCCGTTTAAGCTTAAAGTGCCACTGCCTGCTTTGCTGATCGTGGCATTTGTACCACTGATCACGCCATTTAAGCTGCTGTCCTTATCCATGCTGTCCAGCGTGACTTTACCATTTTCAGCAATCACAATCGCTTGTTGTGCCGTGACTGCAGCACTGGTGATCAAGCTGGTGTTGTCCGCTAAGCTGACGCTGTTGTTGTTGGCTCCTAAGCTGTTGGCGTTGTTGATCGCCACTTTGCCAGCTTGAACATTTAAGCTGCCAACGAAGGTGTTGGTGCCGTTTAAGCTTAACGTACCAGTACCTGCTTTGTTTAAAGTACCTAAACCACTAACAGCACTCATTAGAGAACTATTAAAATTGGCAATATCAATCGTTGCAGTATTTGCCACGCTAACACTATGCGTAAGAACAACAG
>ERZ650309.435-NODE-435-length-20617-cov-3.939500_pt1 | contig 20617 bp, 20 predicted proteins | sample MGYA00376245_ERZ650309 | MGnify/ENA primary metagenome ERZ650309 (study PRJEB26733, sample SAMN07839294) | wastewater metagenome | biome: urban; feature: wastewater treatment plant; material: waste water | place: USA: North Carolina | collected 2016-04-26 ...
ATGCCTAAGTGACTGGAGTTCAGACGTGTGCTCTTCCGATCTTGGCGCGCGTTAACTATCAATCGAGGAGCAAATGATGAATGACAACCCGGCGGCCTTGCCCGCAATCGTTGCGGAAGATTCCGAAACACAGGAACAAGCCGCGTCGAAGTCAAAAGCCGCCGTCGTGCTGGCGCGCGGGCTGGAAAGTTTGATCGGCGCAGTGTTGTTGCTGGCTGGTTTGCTCAAGGCATACGAACCAAACACCTTCATTCAGCAAATTGGTGAATATGAAATCCTGACCAACCTGGCGCTGATCAAAACGCTGGCGTGGAGCTTGATCGCGTTGGAATGCGCACTGGGAACGGCTTTGATCGTCGGGCTGCGCAGACGCTGGGCAATTCCGGCGGCAACTGCCTTGCTGTTGGTATTCATCGGCGCGGTCGGCTGGGCGTGGGCCAAGGGCGCAATTGAAAACTGCGGATGTTTCGGTTCCTGGGCCAAACGCACGCCCGCGCAAGCAATGACCGAAGACGTATTGATGCTGGCGGCCATCGTCGGAGCATGGTTTTTGTATCGCGGCGAACCTGCGCGTTTTCGTCGGTTTCGGCTGGTAACCGTTGTGGCAGTTTTGCTGGCGGGCGTAACGCTGACGGTCATCGCCAGCAACAGCGAGCGTCAATCGGTTGATCCGCTGGCGCGATTGCAAGCGCAAAGCCAGCAGCCTTCGCCGTTTGCCGGACTGCCGGTTGAAGGATTGCCGCTCAAGCTGGAAGAAGGGAACTGGTTGGTCGCATTGATTGATACTGGTTGCACGCATTGTCAGGCCAGCGTGCCCGCGCTCAATCAAGTCGCCACGCAACCAGACAAATTCCCGCCATTGGTGGCGCTGTGTTCCAACTCGGCGCAGGAAGTCGAAGCGTTCCAGCAAAAGTTTGACGCGAAATTTCCCTTGGGGCGGATTTCTTATCCGGACTTCACGCGGTTGTTTGAGCGGGGCAAACCGCCGCGCATTTTCCTATTGCGTACAGGCGCGGTCGTCAAAATCTGGGATGGCGACATCCCGTCCGAATCAGCGGTCGCACAATTGGTAGGACATTAGTTGTCGGGGCTTAGACATCAGGAAAACGCAAGTATGAGTAATCGGATTGAGCAAATTAAAGCCAAACACTTTGTCGGGATCTTTCTATTTTCACTGGCGACCTTGTTGCTGGAATTGTCGCTGACGCGCGTGCTGTCGGTGGCGCTGTGGTATCACTTCGGGTTTTTGATTATCTCGACGGCGTTTGGCAGAAAATCGTGCCGCTTGTCTTGTTGATGATTCTGTTGACTTCGCTGATTACCCCGTTGCTGTTTTCGGCGGCGCTTGGACTGGCGTTGTGGCTGCGCGTGCTGCTGGCGGTGCTTGTGCTGGCGCCGCTCGGCATTTTGCTGGGGATGCCTTTTCCGTTGGGCTTGCGCGCCGTTTCCGAAGAAGCGGCTGCTTTGGTCCCCTGGGCGTGGGGCGTCAATGGGTTTTTTACGGTGATCGGCACGGTCAGCGCGTTGATGATCGGCATGACCTTTGGGTTCAAAGTTGCGCTGTTGGTCGGGGCGCTCTGTTATTTGGTCGCGTTGGCAGCGATCAGATTTAACATAGGCAGATTTCGCAAAGGAGTTGTATATGCGTAGCGAAAGTCGAACGCGAAAAATTACTTTCGTTCTGGCAATGCTAATGCTGGCAGCATTTTGTCTGGATGACATTGGCGCAAATGGCCAGCGGTCGCCGCAGCGGCGGCGCGAACAGCGTTACCAGTTCACAGGCATCGTCAAATCCGTAGACAAAGCAAAACGCCGGGCGACGATCAAACACGACAAGGTGGAAGGATTGATGGACCCCATGACCATGCCGTTTTTGATCAAGGACGAAAAAGCGTTGAACGAAATCCAACCCGGCGACCGGATCAAGGCGACGCTGGTTTCCACGGACGATGGAGCGCAATGGCTGGAAAACGTCATCATCACAGACAAAGTCAATCAGGCCGCTGCCACGGTTGAAGCGGCAAATGAAGCGATTACGCCGTCAGTGTTGATGGGAGAATCCGGCCCGCGCACGCCGCCGCCTTCGCGATTCGATACCGATCCGAACGCCTTGTACACCTGTTCGATGCACCTGAATTACCGTGCCGCAAAAGCCGGGAAATGCCCTCGCTGTGGCATGGCGTTGGTTTCCATCGAACCTGGCATCCCCGAAGAATTCGATTTGCAAATGACTCTTTCCCCCATGGTTCCGCAGCCGGGTAAACCGTTGCACCTGCGTTTTGCCGTCTTCAATCCGCGCACAGGTGAAAAGGTCAAAAAATTCGGATTGATGCACGACCGGTTCTTCCATCTGTTTTTGATCAGCCAGGACTTGAGCGATTTTCAGCACATTCATCCGCGCCAACTTGCGGATGGCAGTTTCGTGATAAACACGACGCTGCAAAAGCCGGGGCTATACAAAGTCTACACGGACTTTTATCCGCTCGATGGCGCGCCGCAGGTCTTGCAAGCCAATCTTCCGGTTGCGGGCTGGACGGGAGACGTGATTGCCGGACAGGCGAAACTGGCCTCGGATAAAGTGCTGACCAAGGTGGTTAAAGGCTGGGTTGTGATGCCCGCCGAAGCGGACAAACTGGGAGTCAATGTGCGAGCGCTGGAATCAAAACCGGCGGGCGATCTAAAAGTCGAGCTTGCGATTGAGCGTCCGCCGCTGTTTAACGGTCAAAAATCCACTCTCAAATTCCACCTGACGGATGACGCAACAGGCCAACCCGTGCGCGACCTGATTCCGTATCTGGGCGCGTGGGGACACGCGCTGATCCTGAGCGAAGACCAAACTGCCGTTGTGCATTCGCACCCGGAAGAACAAATTGATTTCGAAGACGATCCTGCCACGCAACGTGGCGGGCCGTCACTGACTTTTGACGCGCTGTTTCCCGCGCCAGGCAATTACCGCATCTGGACGCAGTTTTTGCGTGGGCGGCAGGTTTTTACGGTTGCGTTCGACCTGCACGTGGATCGCGTTCATTGAAGTTCAAACCTACAACTCAAACCAACATTATGGAGAAATGAATGAATCATAAAATCATGAAAACAAGTATCGCTATTGCGCTGGCAACCGTTGTTTCGGTGTCGGCCACGAACACTCAGGCGTATCCGCCCTTTTTGAAGGCCTCGGCCAAGTTCGGCGCGAAAGATTGCACGTTTTGCCATACCAAACCCGAAGGCGGCGAAGGCTGGAACAAGCGCGGGGAATGGTTGATTGCCGAAAAAGACAAACGCAAAGCCGGCAAAGTGGAAATTGATTGGCTGAGCGAATACGGCGACAAAGCGACCGAAATTTCAGCTACAGCGTCGCAAGCAAACGACAAATGGGCGGAACTGGACGCCTATCACGACGTGATGTCGCAAACCTTCCATCCGGCGGAAGAAGGCAAGTTGGAGCCGATTCGCAAACGCGCTGGTGAATTAGCCGACAAAGCCAAGCAGTGGCTGGATTCCAAACCGCCCAAAGTTTACGAATCGGCGGACATCAAAGCGCTGCTGGTCAAGCTCAATGCGGAATCAAAGGCGCTGGCGGATTCGGTCGCCAAGAACGTCAGCGATGAACAACTCAAAAAAGACCTGACCGCGCTGCACGACCGCTTTCACGAAATCATCGGTGCGTGTCGCGATGAAAAGAAAAAACACCAATAACCCCAAAGGAGAAAACTTATGAAACCCCAAAGCTTCAAATTGATCGCACTCGCGCTGTTAATCGGCGGGTTGGTTGTGTTCAGCCAATTGTCAGACGCATCGGCGCACGACGGACACAAGAAAGGCCACGCTCCGGCGACGGCCAAACGCTTGCGCAATCCCGTCGAACACAGCACCGCCAACATCGAAAACGGCAAAGCGCTTTACGAAGCGAACTGCGCCGGTTGCCACGGCGCGGACGGTAAAGGCGAGAAGTACAACAAAACCAATAAAATCAAAGTGCCGGATTTGAGCAGCCATTACGTGATGAATCTGACCGATGGCGAAATCTTTTATGTCATCACCAATGGCATTAAAACCAGCGGCATGCCGGGTTATAAGCTGAAAGCGAGCGACCGCGAACGCTGGCAGTTGGTGCATTACGTCAAACATTTCAGCATGAACGAAGACGATCATGCCGCGATGACGGGTGGCGCGATGCAGGAAGTCGCGCTGCGGTTTAAGCCGATGGTCGGCGACAAACCGTTCACCTGCGGACAGAGCTATGAAGGAATCGGTTCGACCAATTCCAAAATCACGCCGACGGATTTCCGGTTTTATGTTCACAATGTTCGCCTTGTTGACGCGGCAGGCAAAGAAACGCCGGTTGCGCTGGAACAAGACGGCAAATGGCAGGTGGACAATCTGGCTCTGCTGGATTTTGAAAACGGCAGCGGCCCGTGCGCCAACGGAACCGCAGACACCAACGAAGTCATCAAAGGCAAAGTCCCGGCGGGCAAATACACCGGTGTAAAGTTCAGCGTCGGTGTGCCATTTGAACGCAATCACGCCGATCCGGCCAAAGCGCCTTCGCCATTGAACCTGACGCAACTGTTCTGGGTTTGGAATTCCGGTTACAAGTTCGCGCGCATCGAAATGCAAACCACGGGCTTGCCGAACGGCTGGATGTTGCATCTGGGCAGCACGGGCTGTCAGCCGGGAGGCACGATGCAGACGATTCCGACCAAATGCGACTTTGCCAATCGCGCTGAAATCACGCTCAGCAACTTCAACGTCAATGGCGATGTCGTCGTCACGGATCTGAAAAAACTGCTTGACGGCGCGAATATGGACGTGAACCAACCGAAGACCGCGCGCGGTTGCATGTCGGCACAAAACGATGCCGATTGCGCTCCGCTGTTTGCCAACATCGGCTTGCCGTTCGCAGGCAAAGAATCGCCGGGACAGAAATTCTTTGCGACCGAAAAAGGCTCCCACACTGCAAGCTTGGGAAAATCCCAGGGCGCGAGGAACTAACCGCTTCGTCAACCGGCTGGCATTGGGGAATGCCAGCCGGATTCCCCGCGCCCAAAATCCCTGCGGACAATCCGATGACGGTTGCCAAAGCCGAACTCGGTCGGCATCTGTTTTATGACACGCGGCTTTCCGTCAACGGCAAACAATCTTGTGCGTCGTGTCATGAACAGGCCAAAGCCTTCACAGACGGCAAAGCCCGCGCCATCGGCACGACAGGCGAAACGCATCCACGCAGCTCAATGAGCATCGTCAACATCGCATACACGCCTGTATTGACCTGGGCCAATCCAAATATGAAACAACTGGAACGCCAGGCGCTGGTGCCGATGTTTGGCGAACATCCGGTCGAGTTGGGATTGTCAGGAAAGGAAACTGAAGTGCTGGCCCGGCTGAAAGCCGAACCGCGCTATCAAAAACTCTTTCCTGAAGTGTTTGGCAATGCGGCTGATCCGTTCACGATTGAGAACGTCACCAAAGCCATTGCCGCCTTTGAACGGATTTTGATTTCGGGCGATTCGCCGTATGACCGGTATTTGAACGGTCAGCGCAATGCGATCAGCGTTTCGGCCAAACGCGGCGAAACGTTGTTTTTCGGCGAACGGCTGGAATGTTTTCACTGCCACGGCGGGTTTAACTTTTCGCAAACTACCGATCACGTCGGCAAAGCCTTTGCGGAAATCGAATTCCACAACACAGGGCTGTACAACCTGGACGGGAAAGGCGCGTTTCCGAAAGACAATCAGGGCACGTTTGAAATCACGCAGCGGGCGGAAGACATGGGCAAATTCCGCGCGCCGACGTTGCGCAATATCGCAGTGACTGCACCGTACATGCACGACGGCAGCATCGCCACGCTGGAAGGCGTGATTGACCATTACGCCGCCGGAGGCCGGACGATTCGCAGCGGCGAATTCAAAGGCGTTGGCAGCGCCAGTCCGAACAAAAGCTCATTCGTGAAAGGCTTTCGTCTGACCGCGCAGGAAAAACAGGATTTGCTGAATTTCCTGAAAAGCCTGACGGACGAAAAATTCCTGACCGATTCGCGTTTCGGCGATCCGTGGAAGACGAACTCGACGGCACTGAATTCGACACGGTCTCAATAATCAAGGAATTGGCCGAGCCCCCCACCGAATCTTGAGGACTTTTACTGCTGTTCTCTACTCTTCACGGTGAACGGAATTGCGGCCAGCCGGAGCGCAACCTGGCAGAATTGAATGCGCTCCGGCCTTGTTGTTTATTGGGAAAAGATTGTAACCTTCGCTTGCCGCTGAAAAACTTGCAGTGCGGCGTCTCACCTTTTCACCAACACGAGGAATTTTAACAATGATGGCCAGACTTGTTTTCTGGCTGCGATCTGCCAACCAACCAGCTCGCGTGTTTAGACACGAACTGGCGCATTTCGCCTCCGCAGCGTCGCAACGAGTTACGGCGAAATCCACAGCGGTACTGACTAACCCACCCGGAGGTTCATCTATGCATCGGTTTAAGCAACTCGTCCTGCTGTTTATCTGTTTGTTATGCCCTGTTCTTTGGACGGCCACGGCTGGCGGAAAGGCCGTCGGCAAAAAAGGCGAGTGGCGTTCTTATGGCGGCGATTCTGGCTCGACGAAATATGCGCCGCTCGATCAAATCAATCGTGACAACGTGCAAAATCTGAAGATTGCCTGGAAGTGGGATTCGCCCGATCAGAAAATCCTCGAAGCCAATTCCAAGCTGTATACGTTGGGCTACGAAGCCACGCCGCTGATGGTCAACGGTGTGTTGTACATCAGCACTTCGCTCAGTCAGGTCGCAGCCATCAATGCCGCAACGGGACAAACCATCTGGGTGCATGATCCGAAAAGTTACAACACCGGCCAGCCCACCAATTTGGGTTTTTTGCATCGTGGCGTGGCGTATTGGACGGACGGCAAGCTGGAACGCATCTTCATCGGCACCAGCGATGCGTACTTGATCGCGCTTGACGCCAGGACGGGCCAGCCGGTCGAAAGCTTCGGCGACAAAGGCCGTGTGAATTTGACCAAGGCGATTCCGCTGGCTGTGAACGCGCGCAATTACGCCATCAGTTCACCACCGACCGTGTGTCGCGACGTCGTGATGGTGGGAGCTTCGATCAATGATGGCCCGACGCACAAAGAGATGCCGCGCGGCGATATTCAAGGTTTCGACGTGCGCACAGGCAAGCCGCTTTGGGTCTTTCACACCGTGCCTCAAGCGGGCGAATTCGGCAATGAAACCTGGGAAAACGAGTCGTGGAAATACACCGGCAACACCAACAACTGGACACTGGCCAGCGCCGATGAAGAACTCGGTTACTTTTACATCCCGACCGGTACGCCGACCAATGACTGGTACGGCGGACATCGGCTGGGCAACAACCTGTTCGCCGAAAGCCTGATCTGTCTGGACGCCAAAACCGGGAAGCGCGTCTGGCATTATCAAACGGTGCATCACGGCGTTTGGGATTACGACCTGCCTGCCGCGCCTGTGCTGTGCAATCTAAAAGTGAACGGCAAAACGGTCAAAGCCGTCGCGCAAATCACCAAATCGGGCTACTGCTTCGTCTTCGACCGTGTGACCGGCAAACCCGTCTGGCCGATTGAAGAGCGACCGGTTCCACCTTCGACTGTGCCCGGCGAAAAGCTTTCGCCGACGCAGCCCGTGCCGACCAAGATCAAGCCGTTTGAACTGCAAGGCGCGACCGAAGAGAACCTGATTGATTTCACGCCTGAATTGCGTGCTGAAGCGCTCAAGATTTTGCAGAAGTATGACCACGGGCCGTTGTTCACACCGCCGACGGAAAAGGGCACGATTAACTTGCCCGGTTGGGGAGGCGGCGCGAATTGGTGGGGCGCGGCATTCGATCCCGAAACCGGCGTCTTTTACATTCCATCCGTTAGCAACCCAATCACGGTTACGCTGCGCAAGCCAAGTCCGACGGCCTCGAATTTCAACTACCGCGCAATCATCGGTAGCGTCCGCGGGCCGCAGGGCTTGCCGCTGTTCAAACCGCCTTACGGGCGCATCACGGCGATTGACCTAAACAAAGGCGAGCACGTTTGGCAGATTGCACACGGCGACGGTCCGCGCGCCAAAGTGAATGAGTTGGTCGGCAACGGCAAAGACGTTGGGCCATTAGGCGCAGGCGGTGGCGGCCCGTTGCTGACCAAAACGTTGTTGTTTGTCGGCCAAGGTTCTGGTGGTCGCGGCGGCGGCAGTGGCGGCGGAACGAATGTGCTGCGCGCGTTCGACAAAGCTACAGGCAAAGTGCTGGCAACGCTTGATCTGCCCGGCAGCCCGCACGGCACGCCAATGACCTATATGGCGAATGGCAAACAGTACGTGGTCGTGGCGACCTTTGACGCGCAATTGGTGGCGTTGGCGTTGCCGTAAATTACGGCAACGCAGCCTGCACGGTGGAGCGAGTTGCGTGCAGTCCCAGCAAGACGTGCACGACTTTCGTAATGGACAGCACGACCTGGTCCACGTCTTTGGTTGAATACCACGGCCCAATGGCGACGTGGACCTGATCGTTTTCATCACACCACGCCTCGACATTTTCCAAATCAATGGCGCGCGCGATCAACTGGGTATCCGTACCTTCGGGTAACGTGATTTTGACCGACGCGCGTTCGCCTTCCGCCCATTCGGCAATGATGCCGACCGTTTCCTGCAACCCCAGGCGCACGTCATTGGCCACGGCGGCCAGCGCCATTCGCGTGGCTTCCCATAGACGCATCTGTGCCCACGCGACCGTAGAGCCTGCAGGACTGGTGATGGATTGGCCAGCGGGAAGACCGGCCAATAAAGGTGGCAGATGCCACGCCAAAAGTTTTTGCCCCCGCACGGGAGGCCCGCCTTTGACGGCAAGTTCTCAGAATTTTTCCCAGCGTCCGCGAAAACGGCCTTTAGTTTCTACGCTCATTGCACCTCCAAAAGAAAAAGCCACCACAGGCATCTACGGTGGCAGTTTGAGACTGAACTGCCGCCGCCATCGAATGCCGTGGTGGCTTTGACAAATCAAAAATGGAAGGCGGGATATTACTGACCGCTTTCGTTTTCGTCCAGCGAACTTGTGATGTGGGGAACGATCCTAGACCTGGTTTGAAAATTCGCCTATATTCCGATTGCCAGGCAAGGCCCTGGACACGCTTTTCAATGGCGTGATCGGATACCACCGAATCACATTTTCGACCAGGCGAAAAATTATGCATCGCATTTGAACTGCTGATTGGCGACCGGCGCAGTTTGCGCCCTCTCTGGCTTGTTGCTTGCGGCTCATCGGCTAACCCACATCGCGGGGATTGGCCATGTCTCCGCACTCAATGACTCCATTCCATTTCAGTAAGGTGTCTGCACTTTGGGGATCAGAACCATCCGCGCGACCGATCTTGATCAAATTCGCAGGGCTGCAGGAACGGCTTGATCGCGTTTGATCGGTTCGTCTTCACCAGCCGGACACACTGATCTTGCGTGCCAGCTTCGTTTCAGAAATTCGCCTGGGTGGATTTCTTCGGAATAACGCAAAGGGGCAGGCAGTAAACCGCCCTTAACTTTTTTATTTCTTCAAAAAGAGAACAGAAAGGATCACATACGCATGAAAAACATGACGAAAATTCTGATGCTTTTGGCGGTGCTTGCGCTCGCCTATCCGCTGAGCAAGTCGCTGGCAATGGCCGGTCTTCCCGAAGTGGGCCAGGCGGCTCCGGACTTTGACCTGAAAAGCAACGAAGGCACAAGCGTCAGCTTGAAAGGCAATCGCGGCAAATGGGTTGTGTTGTACTTCTATCCCAAAGACTTCACATCGGGTTGCACCGTCGAAGCCAAGAATTTCCAGCGCGATCTGGCAGAGTACGAAAAAGCCAAGGCTGTCATTCTGGGCGTCAGTGTGGATTCTGCGGAATCGCACAAGGATTTCTGCGCGAAAGAAGGACTGAGCTTCAAATTGCTGGCGGATACTGAAGCCAAGGTGTCCACTGCCTATGGTTCGATCATGGAATACCAGGACAAGAAACTTTCGGCCCGCAACACCTTCATCATTGATCCGCAAGGCAAAGTCGCCAAGGTTTTCCCGGGCGTCAAAGTTGCCAAACACAGTGAAGAAGTGTTGGCTGCCTTGGCCGAGCTTCAGAAAAAGTAACGCCGGATCAACATTCCCTGTATCACAATCGCCAATTGGTTTGCCGCCGTAGGTGAGCCAGTTGGCCCGTAAGGAGAAAAGAGAAGTATGAAAAAGACGGACGCATTTATGTATGGAGTTGCGCTGACCTTTCTTTTGGTTGTTAGCAGCGGTTGTCAAAAATTGGGCGCCACCAGCGCCTCTCCAGCACCGGCAACGCCTGCCCCTGCTGCTGCCGCGCCAGCGCAAAACCCTGAAGACGCAATGCCTCGCGTGACGGTCGAAGAGGCCAAAGCCGCAGTGGCCAAAGGCGAAGCTGTTTTGGTGGATGTTCGTGGCGTTGACGCTTACAGAATTGCCCATATCAAGGGAGCGATTGACCACAGCTTGAGCCGCATGGAAATGGGCGATTTTGAAAAACTGCCCAAGGACAAACGCATCATTGCCTATTGCAGTTGCCCGACGGAACATTCCAGCGCGCGTGCGGCGATGTTGCTGCAAAAAGCCGGATTTCAAAATGCGGGCGCATTGGTCGGCGGCAACGCGGCTTGGGAAAATTCGGGCGGTGAGATGGTGAAAGAGCCGATGCCGGCTCCTGAAACCCAGACAAAAGATACAAAATCCAAAACGAAGTGAAGTAGTGATTGCAATTCTGCCGTGAGGCAGGCGCTTTTTACGCCTACCTCACGGTAGTAATTCAGTTAAAACACGAAGCTTTTCAAGCATCTTCTCAGCCATTCGCGTTACTGGAAAAAGAATGTAACCTCAGACCGCTGATTACGGTCTGCACAACTGGAATCTAAAAGCTCAACAATTCAAGGATGGACAAATAATGGTGACCAGATTTCTGTTTCTGGCTGTGATTTTGTTTGCAGCCAATTCTGTATCACAAGCGCGCGGATTTATTGCCCAGCAGCAGAGCGTTGGTGAACTGCGCGTTGAGATAAAGGATCCGGCAGGTAAGGCGCTGGTCGCCGCCGGAGCGCTGACCAATGTTGCCACTGGGGTCAGCCGCAATTTCCAGACCGATGCGCAAGGCCAAATTGTTTTGTCCGGGTTGAGTTTAGGCCGGTACCGCCTGGAAGTTGCGCAATCAGGATTCTCAACGCAATCCAGGCTGGTTGAGATTACATCCGCAATGCCGGTCACGCGCGCAATTACCCTTAGACTGGGAGGGTTGGCGTTCAACGTGGATATTGTTGCTTCGACTCCTCTGCCAGGAGCGGATTTGGGCGCGGACGAAATTGCAGCTCCGGTGCAAGCTGCGCCGCTGCGCGATTTGCAATCCAGCAACGCGCTGGACGTGTCGGACTTTTTGAATCGGCGACTTCGGGCAGTTCACATCAATGAAGTTCAGGGAAATCCCTATCAAGCGGATTTGAACTATCGCGGTTACACGGCGTCGCCGCTGCTGGGCACGCCACAAGGTTTGTCTGTGTATCTGGATGGCGTCCGGCTGAATCAACCGTTCGGAGATGTCGTCAGTTGGGATTTGATTCCGCGCATTGCCATTGCCGAAGTCGCGCTGGTACCCGGATCGAATCCGCTGTTTGGGTTGAACACGTTGGGTGGGGCATTGGTCATGCAATCCAAAGACGGGTTGAATTCGCCGAACACAGGACTGGAAATCAGCGGCGGCAGTTTCGGGCGGCTGACAGGCGAACTGGAACATGGCGGTTCCAACGGCAAAGGATTGCATTGGTACGCAGCCAGTTCGTTTTTCTTTGAAGATGGCTGGCGGACGGATTCGCCGTCCAACGTGCGGCAATTATTCGGCAAACTCGGCTGGCAACGCGACCGGACTTCGCTGGCGGCGACCGTTTCGTATGCCAACAATTCGTTGATCGGCAATGGCTTGCAGGAACAGCGATTCCTGGAACGGGATTACCGAAGCGTTTACACCAAGCCGGACATTACCGCTAATCGCGCTCCGTTTTTCAATTTCAACGCCCAGCACGGCATCAGCAGCCGTCTGGCGATTTCCGGCAATGCGTATTTTCGTTCGATTCGCACCAACACGCTCAACGGCGACATTAACGAAGACTCGTTGGATCAGTCCGTTTACCAGCCTGGCGCTGCGGAACGCGCGGCATTGGCGGCGGCGGGGTATACAGGATTTCCAACCAGCGGCGCAACGGCGGCCAATACGCCGTTTCCATTCTGGCGCTGCATCGGCAATGTATTGTTGCGCGACGAACCGGCGGAAAAGTGCAACGGTTTGCTGAATCGTTCGCACGGCGAGCAATACAATTACGGGACTTCAGGGCAGGTGACGTTTGTCAGTTTTCCCAACGGCCAGCGCAATCAATTGACGGCTGGCTTGCTGTTCGACCGCAGCCACGTGGATTTCACGCAAAGCACGCAGCTTGGCTATTTGAATCCTGACCGAAGCGTGACCGGGCTGAATGCCTTTGGCGACGGCGTGACCGGCGGAGACGTGGATGGCGCACCGTTCGACACGCGGGTTGATTTAAACGGACGCATTCAAACTTTCAGCCTGTATGCGGCGGATGCCTTTGCCATCGGCAATAAATGGTCGCTGTCGCTGTCTGGCCGCTACAACCGCACGACCATCAAAAATCGCGACCGCATCAATCCGGGCGGTGGAACCGGATCGTTGGATGGCAACCATGCGTTTGATCGTTTCAATCCGGCGGTGGGCATAACGTTCCGTCCTTTGCGCCACCTGAACGCTTATGCCAGTTACAGCGAAGGCAATCGCGCGCCGACTTCTGTTGAACTCGGCTGCGCCGATCCGGAATCGCCTTGCAAGCTGCCGAACGCAATGGCGGGCGATCCGCCGCTGCAACAGGTTGTCACGCGCACCTTTGAAGCAGGCATTCGCGGCGGGCAGGAAAGCCGCGTCAGTTGGAACCTTGGCTGGTTTCGCGGCGAAAACCGCAACGACATTTTGTTTGTGGCTTCGCAGCAAACCGGATTCGGATATTTCAAAAACTTCGGCAAAACGCGGCGGCAGGGAATGGAAGCCGACATCAATACGCGGATTTGGCGGTTGAACGTGGGCGGCGGTTATACGTTTCTGGACGCAACGTACCAAAGCGTCGAAGAGGTCAATGGCGAAAGCAACAGCAGCAGCGATGCACAAGCGCCAGGCCTGGAAGGGCTGATCGAAATCGAACCCGGCGCAAAAATTCCCTTGATTCCACAACACATGTTCAAACTGTTTGCCGATTTGCAGGCGACGAAGAAGTTTTCGCTGAATTTCGGCGTGCTGGCGTTGTCCAGTGCTTATGCGCGCGGCAATGAAAACAATGAACACGAACCGGATGGCATTTATTATCTGGGCGAAGGCAAATCGCCAGGATACGCCGTGGCCAACTTTGGGGCGCGCTACGAATTGAACCGGCATTTGGAAATGTTCGTTCGCGTCAACAACCTGTTCGACAAACGGTATTACACTGCCGCGCAACTTGGCCCGACTGGCTTTACAGCGCAAGGCAATTTTATCGCGCGGCCTTTTGCGGCGGTAAATGGAGAATTTCCCTTGCAGCACGCGACGTTCCTGGCACCGGGCGCACCGCGCGCTGCCTGGGGCGGAATTCGTCTCAAATTTTGAAGTTCCCAATATCAGCCCCAAAGGGGCACAATAGGACAGCCCAGTGCAACGCACTGGGTAAAAGCCAGAATTTTCCACAAGCCCCAACGGGGCGAAATAACAAGTCAATTTATCTCGCCCTTTCAGGGCTTGGATTTACTGGCGAACCTTTACCCAGTGCTGTTTGCACTGGGCTATTACATTTCGCCCCCTTGGGGCTGACAGCATTTTCAATTGCCTGTAACCCTTTGCCGCGACTGCCACGTTGATTGTCACATCTTGTGGCTGGCCGCTGCTTACCCTTGTCAAAAGAAATAGTTGTGACGCGCCGGATGGAATTCGCGTCTTTGAGTCCGTTATGCCGGAGTTCCGATCCGGTCGCCCAGCCAAAGCTTTCGACTTTGGCTACTAAACCCCCGGCTTCAAACTGAAGCTGAATAATTTGGAGGAAAAATGAAACTGTTTCTGGTTATGCTTTTCACAGGATTTGCTGCTTTTGCGTTTGCGGCGATTCCGCAAACCGAAGAAGAATTTTCGGCGGCAATGAAAACGATTCTGCCGACTTCCGGCAGTTTGCGCAGCAATGTGACGGCAAAAAATGCTGACGCTACCAAAGCCGATGCAGAGAAATTGGAAAAAATCTTCAAGACTTCAGAAGGCTTCTGGACTGCACGTAAAGCACAGGACGCCGTGGATTGGTCAAAGCAAGGAAAAGAAGCCGCTGCCGCAATCGGCAAACTGGCTGCCGCAGGTGAATGGGAAAAAATCCCGGATGAGCAGAAAAAGATTCAAGCCACTTGTATGGCTTGCCACAATGCCCACCGTGAAAAGCTGCCGGAAGGCGGTTACAAGATCAAATAGCCTGATCGGGTTTGACTGAAACCACAGGCTGTTTGTTTGGTTCAGGCGCGCACAGCTTTTTGCAAGCAGTGCGCGTTTTTTGATTTCAGACAACGCCGCGCGATTTTTGACTGAAGAAAGGCACGCAGGCTGAAAATCCATTGCCGTTTGCGGTTGCCGCGTGGAAAATCCGGCCATGCTTTTCATGATTATCGAGCGGTTCCGAAACCAGGACGCTGCACCTGTTTATGAACGCTTTCGCGCGCAAGGGCGGCTTGCTCCCCCAGGATTAACTTACGTTTCCAGTTGGGTGGACAGGAATCTGCAGGTCTGTTTTCAGGTGATGGAAACTGAAGAGCGCAGTTTGCTGGATCAATGGATGGCCAACTGGGATGATCTGGTGGATTTTGAAGTGATTCCTGTCATCACTTCTGCCGAAGCAGCCAGCAAATTTCTAAAATAGTGCCGTGTCCGTAGCCCGCGCGTGAGCAAGGGCTTTGACATCGTAAACCAAGCCCTCTTTTACAGTCGGGCTACTGACACAATTCAGCGATGATTATTGCGAACCCAATCGGATATGTACGGAATTCACGACAAACCCCCGAAGATGATGGCTGGGGCGAGATTGAATCGGAAATCCTGATCAACGGCGAACTTGGTGAAGAGTGTTTGGAACAGATTGAAAGTTTTTCTCACATCGAAATCATCTATTACTTTCATCTGGTCAATGGGCAGAAGATTGAAACCGGCGCGCGGCATCCACGTAACAATCTGGGATGGCCCAAAGTCGGCATTTTCGCGCAACGAGGCAAAAATCGCCCCAACCGATTGGGCGCAACCATTGCCAAGCTTTTACGACGCGAAGGGCGTACTTTGTTTGTCGCAGGGCTGGACGCGATTGACGGCACGCCCGTGTTGGACATCAAACCTGTCATGCGGGAATTCTTGCCGCACGAAGAAATCAAACAACCTGATTGGTCTATCGAACTGATGCAAAACTACTGGGAGACAAAACAATGACAAGCTTTCCTTCAATGACACGCCGTTCCTTTCTGACAATGGCCGGAGCCGCTTCGGCTTCCGTGGCGCTGGGGACGATCCCAACATTTGCCGCGAAAAAGTTGCCCATCGGCATTGAGCTGTATGCTGTACGCGACGAACTGGCCAAAGACCTGATGGGCACGGTGCGCAAAGTCGCACAGATGGGCTACGAAGTCGTAGAGTTTTACTCGCCTTACACGCAATGGACGACGGATTACGCCAAAGAAGTTCGCAAGCTGCTGGATGAACTGAAAATCAAATGCCTTTCGACGCACAACGGCGCGAACGTCTTTACGCCGGAAAACCTGCCGAAAGCCATCGAACTGAATCAAATCATCGGATCAAAAACCCTGGTCATGGCCAGCGCCGGTCGAGTGGACGGCGGATTGGAGGGCTGGAAAGGTGTCGCCGCGAAACTGACTGCCGCACAGGAAAAACTGAAACCGTTGGGCATGCGCGCCGGGTTCCACAATCACAAATTGGAATTCGTGCCGATTGACGGCAAACGACCGATTGAAGTCCTGGCCGCCAACACGCCCAAAGACGTGACTTTGCAATTTGACGTCGGTACGGCGGTCGAAGCGGGCGCGGATTGCATTGCCTGGATCAATTCCAATCCGGGACGCATTCGGTCTGTGCATTTGAAAGACTGGACTGGAAAGGACGGTAAAGCGGACAAAGGATACCGCGTGTTGTTTGCCGAAGGCGATGCGCCGTGGAAGGAAATTTTCAAAGCCGCCGAAGCCAAAGGCGGCGCGGAATATTATTTGTTAGAGCAGGAAGGCAGCCGATTCTCTTCGCTGGAAACAGCGGAAAAATGTCTGGCGACGTACAAGAAAATGCGCGCTTAATGAACAGGGGAGAAATAACGATACCAATTCACCGCAGAGCCGCAGAGAACGCAAAGGAGACGCAGAGAGATAAGGCAAAAGCTCTGCGAAACCTCTGCGGAACTCCGCGCCTCTGCGGTTGAAAAGTCCGGTGGAGTTATTTCCAATCAGTTCCTAAAGTCAAAAAAGATTCTGTCTTAACCACACGAAGGATGGCCAATGAACAGCACCGTTACTGAAATCGCTGCGGATGTTTATCGCATTTCAACCTTTCATCCTCAATTCGGAATTCAGTTCAACCAGTTTCTGGTCAAGGACGACGAGCCGTTTCTGATGCACACGGGCTTCAGGAAAATGTTCCCAATCACACGCGACGCCGTTGCCACAGTGTTAGACCCGGCAACGGTGCGCTGGATCGGGTTCAGCCATTTTGAACCGGACGAATGCGGCGCGTTGAACGAATGGCTTGCCGTTGCTCCGCAGGCGCAGGCGGTGTGCAATTTCGTCGGATCTGCCGTGATGATGGGGGATTTCGCCGACCGTCCGGCCAGGGCGCTCGGCGATGGCGAAGTGTTTTCCATCGGAAAGCGCCAGTTGCGATATTTGGCTACGCCGCATTTTCCGCACGGCTGGGACGCAGGATTTTTCTTTGAAGAGACGGAACGCACGCTGTTCTGTTCCGATCTGTTTTTCCAGCCCGGCGACCCGCAACCGCTGACGGAATCGAGTTTGGTCGAACAAGTGCGTGAAGTCGTCAAGGCAGGATTGGCGAGTCCGCTGGCGCACGATATGCCATACACCCCGTACACAGATCGGGCGTTCGAGCGGCTGGCGGATTTATCGCCGCACACGCTGGCCATCATGCACGGATCAAGTTTCCGCGGAGACGCCGGTTCTGAAATTCGTGGGCTTGGAACCATCATCAAAGAGCTTTTGGGAACAACCCCCTAAACCCCAAACAAAGGTGTTCATGTCACGCAACGCCAACGTTGTTGTTCGTTTTGCAGTCTGCGCGATGGGAATCCGTGTTCCCCGGTGGTCTGCTGCTGACCTCAATTTCCACTGTTCCGGGTCAAGATGAAATTCAAAAAGAAAACCTTGCTGAAACTCCTCGCTGCGGTTGTTGGCGTTTTCGCGGCAATTCTGTTGTTGCTGAACCTGCCACAGCCATTTTTCGGCACATCGGTCAGCGCGAAAAATTTGACGCTATATTCCGACAACCCTTTTACGCAGGAATCAGGGCAACGAATCCTAGACTTGGTGGAAGCCAAGCTGGCCAAATCGCCGCTCTATTCCGCAGAGCAAAAGCATCTGGTTTTCGTCTGCAATGCGCGCTGGCGTCAACGCCTGTTTTTCACGTATGTGTACGGTGCCGGTGGTGTCAATTACTATCCAATTACGACCAACGTGTTCTTGCGCGATTCGATCATCGAAGAAAACTGTTTGATCGGTCCAAAAGGAAGCCGTGTGCCAGGCGAACGCACGCTGGATTACTTCATCGCGCACGAAATCACGCACACCTTAACCGGGCAGGCGATTGGCGGAATTCCGTATCAGTGGTTGCCGCAATGGAAACGAGAAGGTTACGCGGATTATGTTGGCAAAGGCTCGACGTTCAATTACGACGAAGCTCGAAAAGCGTTTCTGGCCAATGATCCCAAAATGGATTATGCGAAAACGGGTTTGTATTGGCGGTTCCATCTGCTGGTGGCACATTTGCTGGACAAACAGCATTGGAGTGTCCCCAAAATGCTGACGGAACCGATTGAGCAAACTGCCGTCGAAGGCATGATCCGCGCCGAACAGCCCTAAACCTGTAAGTTGTAATTCTCTGGAAACGAGCGAATGCAAAACACCTCTACCGCCACACAACGCGTCAATGCCGTAGACCTATTGCGCGGTGTTGTTATGGTCATCATGTTGCTGGATCATACGCGTGAATTCGTCCACGCGGACGCGCTGAACTTCGAACCCACCAATCTGACCCAAACACACACACTGCTATTTTTCACTCGATGGATCACGCATTTTTGCGCGCCGGTATTTGTCTTTCTGGCCGGGACTGGCGCGTTCCTGCAAGGCGTGCGGGGCAAAAGCAAAGCCGAATTGTCACGGTTTTTGGTCACGCGCGGACTGTGGCTGATCCTGCTGGAACTGACAGTTGTGCGAGCGCTGGTCTGGTTTAACGTGGATTATCACTTTGCGATGCAACTGCAGGTGATCTGGGTGATTGGCGTTGGGATGGTTATGCTCGCTGGCCTGATTCATTTGCCGTTGCGCCTTGTTGCCGCCATCAGCATTGCCATGATCGCGCTGCATAACACGCTGGATGGATTGCGCGTTGCGCCCGTGGCTCCCGGCACAGTTGGCCCCGGGGGCGGAGGCTTCGTTTGGATGGTGTTGCATCAACCGGGCATCGTCTTTTTCACGCCAACAATTCATGGCTTGGTACTGTATCCGCTGATTCCGTGGATTGGCGTGCTGGCTGCTGGATATTGTTTTGGCGCGGTGTACCAGTGGGAGCCGGAACGGCGGCGGCGATTTTTGCTGAAGCTGGGCGGCGGAATGTTGATCGGTTTCGTTGTATTGCGCGCGATCAATCTGTATGGCGACCCGCTGCGGTGGAGTGTGCAGAAAAATGCCATGTTCACTCTGTTGTCGTTCCTGAATGTTCTGAAGTATCCCCCTTCGCTGCTGTTTTTGCTGATGACTTTGGGGGTGGCGATTCTGGCGCTGCCGTGGTTTGAGCGAAGAGAGCAGGGCTGGCTTTCGCGCATTTTCATTACGTTTGGCCGCGTGCCGTTGTTGTTTTACGTGGGCCAATGGATTTCGGCCCACGTGCTGGCAATTGTCGCGGGATTGCTGGCGGGGCAACCCATCGGTTGGCAATTCACTGGCTTTCTGGAACGCCCATCGCCCAACCCTGGCAATTTGGGATTTTCGCTGTGGGTGGTGTACTTATGTTGGTTGATTGGATTAGCGCTGCTATATCCTCTCTGTCGCTGGTTTGCCGAAGTGAAGCGCCGCCGCAAAGATTGGTGGTTGAGTTATCTATGAAAACAATTCGCCAGCCGGAGTCAATGGAATCTTTGCTGACAGCGATTCTTGAGGATAATCGTTCTCAGGTAAATGAGCTGTTGAAGAAGGATCCGACGATTGTGAATGGCCTTGTCGGCAAGCCCAGGCTTTACGAAACAAAAATCTTCCACTGGCTGTACGCCGGAGACACGGCGTTACACCTTGCCGCCGCAGGGTACAGAGTGGAAATCGCGCAAGGCTTACTGGACGCCGGAGCGAATGTGAATGCTGCCGAAAATCATCGCCGAAGTGGACCGCTGCATTACGCGGCGGATGGATACATCACCGGCCCCGTTTGGAATGAGCGCCGACAAGTGGAGATGATTCAGTGCCTTTTGGATGCTGGCGCCAAAATTAATGCACAAGACAAGAACGGAGCGACACCGCTTCATCGGGCAGTACGAACACGTTGCGCGGCTGCCGTGCAGTTCTTGCTGAAAGCGGGCAGTGATCCATTGATCAAAAATGCCCCCGGTTCAACGCCGTTTCACCTTGCCGTGCAAAACACCGGTCGAGGTGGAAGCGGCGCGGAAAAAGCAAAAGCTGCCCAGCAAGCGATCATTGAAGAGTTTCTTTTCTTTGGGCTGAGCGCCAAGCTCAAAGACGCGAATGGCAAGTCCGTGCTGGATTGGGCCAAGAGCGATTGGATTCGAGAGATGTTATTGGCAGGCAAGGCCTGACAATTTTCGGCGCATCAGTGTTTGGCAAGTTCTGAAGTTTAATTTCCAGCTTGAGGAGTTTTGAATGAGACGAACGGCAATTTTCATTATCAGTGTTGTATTTGTGGGAGCGGTTGCTTTTGCGCAAAATCCACCGCAGCAAGCACCGCCCACGCAGCAACCGGCCACTGCCCAACAACCGCCCAGAGGTGGTGGCCCGCCGCCTTTGCCGCCGGGGCCGAATCCGAATTCTCAATATCGGCTGGGACCGGATTCGCTGCCGCAGGAAGGCGTGCCGAAAGGTGAAATTCGCGGGCCTTTTACGCTACTCAGCACCAGTGGCGCGTATCCCGGAACGCAGCACACGTATTGGGTTTACGTCCCGGCGCAATACGACAAAGACGTTCCGGCGGCGTTGATGGTGTTTCAAGACGGTCACGCATTTATGCACCCCGAAGGCGACATTCGCGCACAGAATGTCATGGACAACCTGATCTATCGC
>ERZ650309.436-NODE-436-length-20594-cov-5.112274_pt1 | contig 20594 bp, 19 predicted proteins | sample MGYA00376245_ERZ650309 | MGnify/ENA primary metagenome ERZ650309 (study PRJEB26733, sample SAMN07839294) | wastewater metagenome | biome: urban; feature: wastewater treatment plant; material: waste water | place: USA: North Carolina | collected 2016-04-26 ...
TCACCGAAGCCGAACTTGAACGCGCCCGCGCCAGTGCCGTGCAGGGACGGATGCAACGCTGGAACAACGATGACGCTATTGCCAGCACCTTGATCAGCCAGCTCGATGACGGCGAAACGTTCGCCAAGGTCGCCACCCGTGACGCCGAGTACAAATCGGTCACCCTCGCGGAAGTGAACGCCGCGTTTCGCAAGTACGTCAAACCGGGTGACTGGCTGGTCGGACTGGCGGGGGATTTCGCCAAGGCGGTGGCCAAGCCATGAAGCGAGTGCGTCAGCCGTTAACAGCTTTTGCCGAAATCAGGCCACGGTGCACCGCTGCCGGGTGAAATCGATCAACAAACTAACAAAGTCGACTTCGGTAAAAATCGCGTTGGAGAGACCGCCGGGCCGTCGTTGCAGCCGCGAAGCTTCCGTCGCGGACTCGAGGCTGTACGGCTACGCAGCCAACGCCTCGTGCGTTGATGGCTGGGCGATACCCAGCCGATCCAGCGCTGCGGCCAAATGCGACACGGTGAGATCGACGTTGTGCCATTTTTCGAGCCCGAACAGGCCGATGCGGAACGTTGAAAAATCGCTGCCTTCGTCGCATTGCAGCGGGACACCGGCGGCCGTCTGCAGGCCCTCGGCGAGGAACTTCTTGCTCGACTGCAAGCCCGGGTCGTCGGTGTAGCTCACCACCACGCCGGGGGCCTTGAATCCGTCGGCGGCAACACTCTTGATGCCGCGGCTTTCGAACAGCGCGCGTACCTTGGCACCGAGCGCAATCTGCTCCTGCCGCACGCGATCAAAGCCGTAGCGTTCGGTTTCGAGCATCACCTCCCACAGGCGCGTCAGGGCGTCCGTCGGCATGGTGGCGTGATAGGCGTGGGCGCCGCTTTCGTAGGTCTCCATGATTGCGAGCCACTTTTTCAGGTCGCAGGCGAAACTGGTGCTGGTGGTGCTGTCGATGGCGGTTCGGGCGCGCTCGGAGAGCATCACCATTGCGCAGCAGGGGGAGCTGCTCCAGCCCTTTTGCGGCGCGCTTACCAGCACGTCCACTCCGGTCGCCTGCATATCCACCCACATTGCACCGGAGGCGATGCAGTCGAGCACAAACAGACCACCGACGGCATGCACGGCATCGGCAACTGCCCGCAAATAGTCATCAGGCAGGATCATGCCAGCGGCAGTTTCCACGTGCGGCGCGAATACCACGTCAGGCCTGCTGCTCGCGATGGCAGCAACCACCTCGCTGACGGGGGCTGGCGCCCACGGCGACTGTCGCTCTGCGCCAGTCTTGCGTGCTTTCAGCACGATTTCCTGCGCCGGGATCTTGCCCATCTCGAAAATCTGCGTCCAGCGGTAACTGAACCAGCCGTTGCGGATCACCATCACCTTTTTGCCGGTGGCGAATTGGCGGGCGACAGCCTCCATGCCGAAAGTGCCGCTGCCGGGAACGAGTGCGGTCGATCGGGCGCGGTAGACCGCTTTCAGAATGCGCGAGATGTCTTTCATGACGCCCTGAAAGCGCTTTGACATGTGGTTTAGTGCGCGGTCGGTGTAGACCACCGAGAACTCGAGCAGGCCATCGGGATCGACGTTGGGTAGCAGTCCTGGCATGTTGGTCTCCTTGCGTGTTGCACCGTCGGCGCGTCAGCATAACGACATGACTGTCGGCGAGGTGTGTGTGGATTCACACGATAGCACGGGTTTCTGTTGCTGCCGGCGACCGCAACGGTTGTCTCGCCGAGGGTAGCGCTCTTCCGGGTGGATTTGGCAAGTGGATGCGCCAGCCGTAGGCACCTCAATCACAAGTCAGCAATACGTGCGGCGAGGCGCCGTACCGGCCAGGAGGACGTTGATCAGCTTTCGACGGGTGGGTTGGGCGGCGGCATGCGGATCAGTGCCAGCAGGGCTTCGGTGTTTGGCGAGATGGCCACACCGTAAGCTTGCGACACGGCGTGCTGGCAACGGCGATACCAGCGCATGGCTTCCGCATATTCACCGGCATTGGCAAGTTGCTCGATCAGGCTGCGGTACAGGCGTTCGCTGTACGGTTCACGTTCGATGGCACGTTGCAACAAGTCCATCGCGCCGCGCAGGTCGTGACGCGCCAGCGCCCGGGCGAGCAAGGTCACCATGTTGATGAAACGTTCTCGGAATTGCTCGATCAGGATGGCGCTGGCGGTCAGTGAGTCGTCGTCATCGAACAGGCGGCCCACATAGAGCGCAATCAATTGCTGTCCCAGTTCTTCCATCCGCAGACGACTGGGAGGCTGTCGCTCTGTGTCACGAATAACCTGCTCGATCTCGTCGAATGCCCAGGTATCGACAAACACGCGCTTGTCGTCGAGAAAGATGCGGCCATCCTGCACCTGAATCAGCGAATCGTCACCGAGTAGTTTGCGGGCACGACCAATGCCCATGTCGAGTGCGTCGCCCTGTTCATCGGGGTCAACGCCACGCCAGACGCGACGTGCCAGCGCCCGACGGTCACCCCCGCGCGGTCCGAGCAGCGCCAGCGCGCGCAGGATGGCGATCGGCTTTTGCTGCGCCTTGCCGCGCCCATTGCTGGCCGCAGCATGGTTCTTGCGCTGCAATGCGAAGCCACCAAACAGGTGAATGCGGATGGCCCACGGCCAGCATTCAACCGCCCGCCCGGGTGGCTGCATTTCCCGGCGCCGAATCGATTCGGCGACAAATTCGGTCTCGATGCCGTACTGCAACGCGCGCGCGGCCGTGATCGCCGCCAGTTCTGGAGTCGAACGCAGGAAGAGATGACGGGCAGCGCGGCGGTAGGTGCCGAGGCCGTCACGCAGTAGCTGGACGGCAGCGTCGCGATCCTGGTCCCAGCAGGCGGCCGATGCTGCCGTCGCGGCGAGCGAATCGATAAAGTGCATCTGGCTGGCGGCGGTGTAGCTTCGCGCCTGCTCAAGGACAGCACAGCCGTCGCGCAAACGGTTCTGAACAAACAACGTCGTCGCCAGCAGATGCGTCAAAGCCAGCCTTACCGGTGGCGGCGCCTCGATGCTCTCGGCCAGCTCCAGTGCCTGACTCAGATCGCGTTCCGCATCAACGCCAGAACCGTGCTCAAGGGCGAAGAAACCTCTTGAGCGAAGGTAGATAACCAGGTTCACTTTCTTGTTGGAGCCGATGTGCTGAGGCATTTCTGCCAGAGCCGACTGTGCGCCGACGCGGTCGTTTGCAGTATTGGCGATATCCAGCCGGACGCGCAGCAATTTGAACTGCGTGTCTCCATGCGGATATCTGGCCAGATGTGCTTCGGCCCCGGCGATTACCTTTTCCAGCCGGGCATAGTCGCGTCCCTGCCGGGAGTACGACAGACTGCCGATCACTGCGCGTTCACCCCACCAGAGCGATACCGCGACGTTGTCTGCGGCGATCAGTCGCATCGCCTCGACCGCGATGGCGTCCAGTTGAACCAGTATCGCCTCGTCCGACTTCAGATCGGCGTAGCCGAGCAGATGTCGGGCCATGGTCAGACGCGTGACCGCGACGTGGGGCTCGGCACAAAACGGATCGTGCGTGATGTTTTGCAACAGGGACGTCGCGGTCTGCTGCAAAACCTCATCATGCTGTTCGGCAAATAGCAGCGCCAGAAAGCGGCCGAGCGAGGGCCACCAGCGCAACGGTATGTCCAGCGTCGACACGTCGGCAATGGGCTTGCCGAGCAGACGGCGGGTGATGCCGGCGAGACCGGCATAGGTTTCACGACCGCTGTGGATGCGTTCGGCAGCCATCGAAAGTGCAACTTGTTCGGCTGCATCGTCCCCTGCGGAAGCAGCGTCGTCGGCGAGCGCAAGCAGTACCGACACGGGCTGACCTGCGACGTACTGCGAGGCGAGCTCGCATGCAAGCGCCGCGCGGGGGCTCATTGCGGCGACGACCGAGGGGGCGGCAGTCGCCGGGCCGTGACTGCTTGCTGATTTGCGACCGCGTGGCTTTGCTAGGGGCATGTCAGGTGATGGACAACAGGATCACTGGAAGCAGTGAACCAGATTTTGACCGAATGCGTGCCGATGATTGCCAACTTGCGAAAGCCGGGCCACCCGGGTTGCGAGCCTGCGTCGGCTGTCGAGTCAGGCACACCAACATTCTTGCCGCATGTAGCGGCTATATCGGCTGCGCACAAGACCGCGGGGTGGCCCGACCGGAGATACTCTTCTGGTGGATGCTCTGACATAGACTAGTGTGTGCAAAGTCCAGCTGGCATAACGATTTTTGTGGTGATCTTCTGTCAACGCGGCGAAGCAATGATTGGCGAATGTTGATGGGAGAGGCGACCGTGAATGAGCAGGAGATCAGGGCGACCGCTGCGGCCCGACTTAAGCATGCGTTCGGCCGCCGGGTGCGTTTTCAAGGCAGTTTGCGTGACGGCTCAATCCATTACGAAGATGACAGCTGCTCGCTGCGTTTCTGTTGCGAAATGGGCGGTGGCGATGTGGGGCTGATCGTTCACGTGCCGGACAGCGCACATTGGTCCAAAGCAACCGGCCTGGCAGCGGATCAGCGTCATGACGTTCTTGATTTCGTGGCCCGCTGCACACAACGCGAACAGGCGCCACACTGGCGCTACGAGATTGGTGAACGCGAAATCCTCTTTTTCGTTGCTACTGCCAATGGACGTTTGTGAACAGCAACGAACCGAGAATCATTGCAACAAAAAACACGATCACTCCCAGCGCTGCGACAGCGGTACCGGCCAGCCAGCGATCGCAAAAGTGCCCGAGATAGACGCCAAAGCCCAGCGCCGCAAACGATAGCAGGCCGCTGCCGAGCGCAACGATCCGGTTGGCTCCGGTGCCGCCAAATACCGCAGCCAGGAAGAAGAAACCGACCATCAGGCAGGCAATCGTCTGTGTTGCGTAGTAAAGAATCTTGAGTGCGAAGTCCATCCTAGTCCTTCTGGATGAGTTGCTGGTGCTTGCCGGAAGCCAGCTCGCGATTGAAGCCGTTGGCAAGGCTGGCGATGAGTTCCGGGAAGTCCAGCTCGTTGAGGAGCGGTGCGCGGAGCTTGTACTGGTTGACACTCACTTCGAGATGTCCGAAATTGGGCGGACTTTCGAACCTCGACCAGCGTACCGTCAACGTGCGGCTACCGATACGAATGTTCGCGGTTCGGCCGAAGTTGTCCCGGGTAGATTCACCATCCATGACCGCGCCGTGTTGTGCCATCGTGTAGGCAAGAAAGGTGTCGAACATTGACGTTTCGACCGCGAGCAGGCGATAGCGATGGTCGAGTGTATTGCCGGACGTCAAATGCCAACCAATTTTCGGTATCGCAGCCGCGTTGCGCCGTAGCGAAAGTACTTCGCCGCCTCCGCTGCTCGACCATTCAAAGTAGCGGGCGGCCCAGGTGGCGTCAGCGTAGTAGTCCAGTTCACCCAGGTAAGTCAGATCGCGGTCGATCGGGAGGTGCTGCGTCACCTCGCCACTGCCCAGATCAACAACAACCAGGGCCACGCGGTTCTGGTCGCCTCTGGCGAACAGCGCTGTTCTCGACTTGCGCGGAGAGAGCAGCAGCGCCTTTCCCGGCTCGGGGTTGTACTCACCGCGCTGCCTGCGACTTTCTGCGCTGCTGATCGCCAGCCTGGAGGTGCGCAGTGTGCGACCGTCGAGTACAGTGCTGCCGCTGATCAGGTATAGCCTGTCGCCAGGCAGTTCGCGGGCGTCCTTGACGTCGTTGCGCTGATAAACGGTGGTGACCGCCTCTGGCTGCCCGCCCTTGCCGTCCAGCGCTTGAATCGTAGCGGCGTCTGCCTTGGCATTTGCAATCAGTTCGGCGTGTGGCTGACCGTTGCGCAGCGTGACCAAAAATACCTCACGATTGACTGCCAGCACGGCCGGCCCGGCAGGCGATCGGATGACCCAGGCATCCCACAGAGGGTTACCCGATGCCCCGGCGCCTATCACGACCGGCCGACCCTGAAAGAGGACTTTCGGTTCGAAATTGCTGACCTTGACGAATCCGTAGTTGGCGTTGAAAGTGCGTCCGCGCTGTTCGCCCACTTCCACGGTGAGGCCTCCTCCTGCGTCGAGGCGGGAAACAATGTCTGCTGCGCACGCGGACGTGAATGCAGACCCGGAAAGCAGACCCAGGACAAAAAAGGCCAGGCGCGTTGTACGTTGCGTGATGCGGTCAATCATGGTTGTTATGGATTGCTAAGGAGTGCGCTCATCGAGCGACGGTTGGGATAGTGAACGTCATCAACTTGCCAACGGTCGCCATGCCTTTGGAGCAGATACTGAATGCTGCGTACACGATTGCCATCAATGAGTTGCACACGAACGCGGGCGACCGTTCTGGATGGATTGAGGCTGGCTGCGGAAACGACGAATCGGGCAGGTGCTTCCTGACTATCGGTGAATGGATCACCGTTGATTGCGGGGGCGTCGTCGGGTTTGCCGGGCACTGAAAAATAGACGGAAATGCGGCGCTGGAGCTTCGGCGTCAACCATCGCTCAACACGGCTCAAGGCCGCTGGTTCGAAACCGGCCGGGGGATTGAGCCAGTTCTCGAGCAATTCCTGAACCACAGATTCCGGCGTATTTGCAGCGAGCAGTTGTGGCGACAAGCGTTGCAGTGTCCACACCTGTCCATCAATCGCTGTCAGCAGGGTTGCGCGCTCGGGTCGATGCATGTGAAAAAGGCCGCTGCTGCACGACAACGTATAGCCTGGAATGGGAAAGCGCCAAAGACCATGTACCAACGCCTGACTTTTGGCTGCTCCGTGGCTGCTCTGCGAGAAATTGCCCTCGAACAAGCCTTCAGGTGGCGAGAGGTTGGTCTCCCACGTCGCCTGTTCGCATGACAACGGAGCAGGGCCGGCAACCCGGCCATTCGCAAATCGTACCGCCTGGCCTATCAGCGAGTTACGCGCGGTTGTGCTGCTCTCTCCGGATAGCGGAGCAACTCGGGTAATACGCCAGGCGCCTTCAACACTGCTTGCCAGCAGCGGCGTCGGCGATAGCAACGCCATTGCCGAGACGGTCATCAGCATTGCAACGCTGCCCGACATGCGACTCCGGCTGGCGAGGGCGGCCCTCATCGCAGGGCGCTCCGGTCGCGATCTTGCCTCGATGCGAGCGCAGAGACACCGATGAGGAGGCTGAGAATCACCTGAGCGAACGATGCGTTCGTCGTCGGTACCGGTACGGCAGGAGATGCCACAGCTTGCTGGACAAGCGAAGTAATCGGGAAACAGTTGGAGAGCTCTGATGAATTGCCACTCGAGTCTGCGGTGACGGTGGCAACGACGAATCCGTTGGTCAGCGCAGAGGCAAAGGTCGGCATGCCTGTGTAGTTGCCCTGGGCGTTAGTCGTGATCTGGCTGCTGTTGATGAAAGTCCGCGCCGCCACCGGGGCACCGGCGACGCAGGTCGGCGAGTGGAAGAAGTCCGCGATGAAGGTTGCGGCCGAAGGATTGGTCGCGAGATTCCAGGTGATGCTGAGCGTCGAGCCGTTGGCTGTGACTGCGCTTATGTTGGGAGCATTCTGCAGCGCGTTAGCGCCCTGGTCGCTGTCGCCTGCATCGTTCATCGTTGGTCCATCGGACGTGGATGTAGCCGAAAGGTCAAGGTTGTATCCGGTGTTGTTGTAGAGCGCGTTGGCAACCAGTCTTATGCCGTTGACAGTGTTGGCCGCGTTGGCTCGGTAAATCAGCAGCCCGCCGCCGGTATTGTTGGCAATCGTGTTGTTGGCCACCCGTACTGTCGTCGTCGTGCTCGGGCTGGAGAAGGGGTTATCGCCGATGTCGAGACCACGGCCGGTGTTGGGCAGGGGCGATACACCGTCGGCAGCGACCCCGATACGGTTGAATGAAAAGTCGATCTGACGCGACTCGGAAAGAGCCACTCCACCCAGATTGCCGGAAATGGTGTTGTGGGTAATCAGGTTGTCGTTCCACATGGCATTGCCTGCCAGTATCCCCGACATCTGAATGCCGGCACCGACGTTAGGCACGGCTGCGACCCCGGCAGCATTGGTGCCCAGCAGGTTACCTCGAATCCACAGATTGGCGGTGCTGCCATTGCCCTGAATACCGGGACCACGATTGCCGGAAATGACATTCATTTCTGCCGCGAGCGGTGTCGGCACAAAGGCGTCCGATCCGATCGTCACCTGCCGCGTTGGTGTGCTCAGGAATACGCCGCCCGCACCCAATCCTTTAGCGGTTACGCCATCAGGCGCGATACCGATGAAATTGCCCTGTATCCAGACGAAACTGACGTTGCTCAACAGGATTCCACGTTGCGCGCAGCACACCGCTGCACCGCTGGAGGTGATGGCGAGACCGCGGATGGTCGTCACATTTGCGGCGGGGCCAACCACCGACAGGGCGGCAGCGTTGCCGATGTTCGCAGCATCGATTTCGATGCGAAGCTGCGCGTTGCTGCCCTGTCCGGCAGGCAGCGTGTTCGGTGCGCTGCCGGGTTGGGAATAGCCGTCGATGGTCAGCGACTGCGTGACGCTCGGCAACGGCGTCGCTGGAAGAATGGTATGGACGCCGGCGCCTGCGATATTGAATGCGATGACATCGCCTCCTGAGCCGGCTGGGCAATCGCCAACCGCGGTATCGGTATTGGCGGCTTCGATCGCAGCGCGCAGCGTGCACCCGACCCCGGTGGCAATGCTGTCGGCTACGGACGTGACCGTAATGGTTGTTGCGTTAACGCCGGTGGCATAGGCAAGGGCGGCCAGGGCGAAATGGCGCCAACGCGGACTGAACTTCATAAGTTGTCAGGACTGATTCGACTGCCTGCAGTCTATGGGTGACCAACCAACGGATTACCAACGGGTTCGCGACGTCGCCCGACCGGATCACACTAACATTGAGCCGCAAACCGCAAAAGCAGGGCCACCATGCTTCAACTTTCGACTCCCGCCGCGCTACTCGACCTCACCCGCTTGCGACGCAACATCGAGACCATGCAGTCGCGCATGACGGTGCTCGGCGTCAAGCTGCGCCCGCATGTGAAGACGAGCAAATGCCTGGAGGTTGTGCTCCGGCAGATTGCGGCAGGCGCCAGCGGTATCACGGTATCAACGCTTAAGGAAGCCGAACAGTTTTTTGCAGCGGGTATTCGCGACATCCTTTACGCGGTCGGGATGGCGGCGGTGAAGCTGCCGCAGGTGCGAGCGCTACGGGACCAGGGGTGTGATCTCAAGATCATCGTCGATAGCGTTGAGGCTGCGCAGGCTATCGTCGATTTCGGGCGCGAGCACCAGCACATTTTCGAAGTGTGGCTTGAAGTCGATACCGACGGTCATCGCGCTGGCCTGAAACCGGATGGCGATGAGCTGATCGCCGTCGGTCGCACCCTGCACGAAGGTGGTATGGTCCTGGGCGGTGTGATGACGCACGCGGGCGCCAGCTACGAACTCAATACCCCGGAGGCCCTTGCAGCCATGGCGGAGCAGGAACGCTCACGCTGCGTGCTTGCCGCCGAGCGCCTGCGTGCTGCCGCGTTGCCGTGTCCGAACGTGAGCGTGGGATCGACGCCCACTGCGCTCTCGGCTAGGCATCTCGAAGGGGTGACCGAGGTGCGCGCCGGGGTGTATGTTTTTCACGACCTGGTGATGACCAACATCGGTGTAGCGAGCATGGACGACGTTGCGTTGTCGGTGCTGACAACCGTGATCGGTCACCAGAAAGAGAAAGGCTGGGCGCTGGTTGACGCCGGCTGGATGGCGATGAGCCGCGACCGGGGGACGCAGAAGCAGACGCACGACTATGGCTACGGCCAGGTCTGCGACCTCAACTGCGTGCCGGTTGACGGATACATCGTCGAAGGCGCAAATCAGGAACACGGCATCATCGCGCGTGTCGGTGGTATCGACGGTGACATCGCGAAGCGCTTTCCCGTCGGGACGCAATTGCGCATCCTGCCGAATCACGCTTGCGCCACGGCGGCCCAGTTTCCAGAATATGTTGCCCTTGATTCGGCCAAGGACGTGGTTACCTGGCCGCGCTTTGGCGGCTGGTGAACGCCTTCGCGCGCGAAACAAGCGGCTCGTGCAGGGCGATCTGCTGAAAACGGGCTATTTGAGACAGCTCTTGATCGACGCCGCCATCTTCTCGGCAGAAATGCCATAGCGGTCGTGCAGCGTGGGCAATGCGCCAGCGTCGAGGAACGCGTCAGGCAATGCCAGCATGCGGAAGCGCGCAGGCATGACGCCTTTGCGCATCAGCAGCCTTGCCACAGCTTCACCTAGACCACCCATGACTGAGTGGTCTTCTGTGACCACCACTACACGGCCGGGCTGCCGCGCTTCAGCGAGGATGGCGGCCTCATCCAGTGGCTTAATGGTCGGGCAGTGCGGTACGGCGACCATGATGCCGTCGGCTTCAAACTGTTTGGCCACTTCCAGCGCGCGCATGGTCATGGAGTCACTGGAAATGACCAGAACCTCGTTGCCGTCGCGCAGGCGCTTGGCGCGGCCCAGTTCAAATTTGTAGCCGTACTCGTCCAGCACCAGTGGCACTTGGCCACGCAGAAGTCGCATGTAGACAGGCCCCTGATGTACTGCGATCTGCGGCACGGCTGGCTCGATGTCGAGCGCGTCCCAGGGGCGACCACCGTGAGTTCGGGGCTGGCCCGCATCATCGCTAGGTCTTCCGTCGCCTGATGGCTGGGGCCGTAGCCTTTCGTCAAACCCGGCAACGCGCAGCAGATCTTGAGGTTGACATTCTCTTCGGCGATCACTTGATGAATGAAGTCGTAAGCCCGCCGCGTCCCGAACACAGCGTACGTGGTGGCGAATGGCGCCGGACCGACTTGCTGGCTACCGGCTCAGAGATGCTGCTAGCGGTGCAGGCGAGAGCGACACTGGAAGACCAGGGTATCGGTTGCGCCGTGGTGTCACTACCGTGCTGGGAATTGTTCGGCCGACAGGATGCAGTCTATCGTGCAGCCACACTCGGCAGCGGAGCGCGTATCGCGGTCGAAGTCGCTTGCCGCATGGGCTGGGATGCCTATCTTGGCACGTGTGGTGGCTTCATAGGGATGAGCGGATTCGGCGCCTCTGGCCCGGCAGATGCGCTCTACGAAAAGTTTGGCATTACAGTCCTGCGATCATGGCGGAGGCAAAGCGTCTGCTCGCACATTAGGGCTGCGTCCTGGCGTGCGGCGATAGACTGCTGGCCACAAGGAGCCCCGTATGGATCCAGCCACACTGTCAGCCGCGCGTGATGCGATCCATCGTGCCGGGCACATCGTCTTTTTCACTGGCGCCGGCATGTCCGCCGAAAGCGGCATTCCGACGTTTCGCGATGCGCTGACCGGTCTGTGGGAACGGTTCGATCCGGCGTTACTGGCCTCTGCCGAAGGCTTCGAGTCCGATCCAGAACTGGTTTGGGGCTGGTACGAATGGCGGCGACAGAAGGTGATGCAGGCGGCGCCCAACGCCGGGCATCGCGCGATTGCAGCGTTCACCACGAATGTCAGGCCACGTGCCGTCCACGTGGTGACACAAAACGTCGACGACCTGCATGAGCGTGCAGGCAGCGAAGATGTCGTGCACTTGCACGGCAGCATTCTCGCCCCGCGCTGCTTCGCGTGCGCGACGCCGGCGCCGCCGGAACTGATCAACATGATTCCTGATGAGCCCGAGGGCGGACGCCGGCTCCGCCCGCCGCCTTGCGCATTGTGCGGCGGCCCCATGCGGCCTGGCGTTGTCTGGTTTGGCGAGTCGTTGCCTTCCGCTGCGTTTGACCGCGCGACCCGGCTTGCGCAAACTGCCGATACGTTTGTGGTGGTTGGAACATCTGGCGTTGTTGAACCAGCGGCCTCGCTGGTTCGACTGGCAGGCCGTGAGGGCGCTGCCGTGATCGTTGTCGACCCGAACCTGTCGGCTTCGAATCGCGAAGCCACCTGCTGGCTTGAAGGCTCTGCGGGCGATGTGCTTCCGGCTTTATTGGACGTGCGGTGAGCGGCTGACCCCAAGACTACATTTCCCGGTACTGCATGGATTGCGGTGCAAATTACGTCTTTCGTCTCATCAATGATTGCGGTGATTCTCGCAGGGCAAATATCGCGATATGCTATTGGCATGAATTCGAAATTTGGCTCACTCGCGTGCAGCGCCAACAGAGGGGATGCAATTCCCGATCATGGGGCGTTCTGGTTTGCGCGAGCGCTATTGACATCACTGGTGCTGATGACTGCGACTTCGGGCGCCAACGGCGCGGCGCCTGTCATCGGTGGCTGCCCGATCTTTCCGGCCAACAGCATCTGGAACGTACCGGTCGACACACTGCCAGTGCACGGTAATTCGGCCAACTTTGTCGCCAGTATCGGCATTAACGCAGGTCTGCATCTGGACTTTGGCTCCGGCCTTTATCAGGGGCGGCCAATGGGCATTCCGTTCACTACGGTGCCGGCCGGCCAGCCAATGGTGCCGATCACATTTGACGTGGCTGACGAGAGCGATCCAGGTCCGTATCCAATTCCGCCCAACATCCCCATCGAAGGTGGCGCTGCATTCCCCTCTGGTGACCGCCACGGGATCGTTATTGATCGCGGCACCTGCAAGCTCTACGAGGTGGGCGTCCTGAACCAGTCGCCAGCCTATCCCGCTGCGCCTGCCAGCTGGACAGGTTACTCCGGCGCGGTGTGGGATCTGAACTCGCACGTATTGCGTCCTGCCACGTGGACCTCGGCCGACGCCGCCGGCTTGCCCATCCTGCCGGGGCTGATCCGCTACGACGAGGTGGCCGCTGGCGAGATTGCACATGCAGTCCGCTTTACCGCACAGGTGACGCGGCGCGCGTTCGACTGGCCAGCGCGGCACTATGCATCGAGCAACACCAGCTCGAATGTGCCGGCCATGGGCGCCCGTTTTCGCCTCAAGGCCAGCGTGTCCGAAGTGCGCATGCCGCCACTGTCGGCGACGGCTATCACCATCCTGCGGGCGCTCAAGAAGTACGGCATGATGCTCGCGGACAACGGCAGCAACTGGTACATCTCTGGCGCTACCGACGATCGCTGGAACAACGACGAATTGCACGAGCTTGATTTCATTCGCGGCAGTGACTTTGAGGCGGTCGACGTGTCGTCCCTGATGGTCAATGTCAACTCGGGCCAGGCAGCGGTGGGGCCGTTGACGGTGACGGGCACCATTGCCGGCCCTGCCGCAGCGATTGGGGGCGTCACCTTCTGTGGCGGCGCCGGCGCTACGTGTACCACCAGCGATGCCAGCGGTAACTACAGTTGCTCCGTGCCCTATGGCTTTTCCGGGCGACTGTACCCACGCAAGACCGACACCATCTTTGCTCCGGCCCTCACACTTGCCTCAGTGACCGCCAATGCGTCGGTAACCGGGGTGACAGCACGACAACCGGTCACTTGTGCGCTTGATGCCGACAACAACGGCAGTGTCGGGAGCGTCACCGACGGGTTGCTGATGCTGCGCTGGATGCTTGGAATGACGGGCAATGCGGCGACGGCTGGCGCACTCGGACTCTCGGCACAACGAATTGTCGCCGCTGACATAGCGAATCACCTGACTGCACAAAAGCTCGACATTGACGGAGACTCGAGTGTCGATGCGGCCACCGACGGTGTGCTGCTGTTGCGCGCCTTGCTTGGAATCAGCGGAAACGCAGTGATCGCCAACGCGGTATCACCCTGCGCAACGCGCACCACGTGGGCCAGTATTCGGGCACATCTGGCGAGCACTTGTTCGCTTACCGTCGCGCCTTAGTAGCGCCGCGATTGGAGCGTCTGACACGTCCGTCCTCACCGCATCAGTTCGCTTGCTGCGTTGCGAATAAAATCAGGCTACGCCCCAAGTGCCTCTGCATACGCGGGCCACGCGAACAGGCTGGCGTGCACGCGCGGTGTGTAGAAGCGCAGGCCCTGAATGGCGTGCTTCGCCAGCCCGGCGGATACCTCACGCGCCGCCATGTTCGCCGGGTTGCCGTGCATGCTGGCACAGGCCATGCCCCACTCGCAGCCGTAAACCGGCATGAAAGCCTTGTAAGCGGCGACCTCTGTAAATACTTCGCGCAGGTCAGACAGCGTTTTACGGAAGCGCTCGGGGTGATAGAACGCGCTGCCAATGTGCAACGTGACCAGACCATTTGCCGTGAGCCTTGACCGGACAAGCGCATAGGTTTCGGTGCTGTAGAGCTCGCTCGCCAGACTGCCGTCGTCGCCAGGGTCGGTGAGGTCCATCACAATCACATCGTATTCCGCCTCACTCTCGCGCAAGGTGCCAAGCGCGTCACCGATGCGGACGTTGACCCGCGGGTGGTCCAGTGCGCCACCGTTGACAGCGAAGTACTGCCGACGACAGCTTTCGATGACGTCAGGATCAAGCTCAGCGACCACAATGCGCTCAATGCCCGCGTAGCGCAGCAGCTCCCGCGCTGAACAGCCATCGCCGCCACCCATGATGAACGCCGATTTCGGATCGCCGTGGGTCAATGCCGGCACGTGCACCATGCACTCGTGATAGATGAACTCGTCTCGCTCGCTGGCCATGAAAGCGCCATCGAGCGTGAAGACGCGGCCAAGGGCGCGGGTGTCGTGCCACTCCAGGCGTTGCACCGGAGTCTGGATCGCCACCGGCGGACGCTGCCGCGCGAAGCCATGCACCACGTCGGGTGTCAACCACTCCAGCGTGAGATGCGCGCCGTCCGGTGAATCCGGCGAGTGTGGTGCACCTCGCAGCAGGTCATTGCGGTTGGCGTGACCGGGAACGAAGAGTTCGACCAGCGAATCGCTGAGTGCCCGTGCCTTGGCCGAATTGTCCTGACGGAAATTGCAGACGTAGACATCCAGCGTCACTGCGTTCAGCTCGGGCCAGGTGTGCACCGCGAGGTGGGACTCGGCCAGCAGCACCAGCCCGGTCACGCCGCCCGGCTCACCGTCGACGGCGGCGAACTGGTGAAAATCATCGCCCACGACGGTGAGTCCCGAGCGGCGCACCAGACGAATGCAGGCTTCCTGCAGCACACCACGATCGGTCATCAGTTCGCGGGTGGCGGCGCAGTCGAAGAGGTCGGCGGTGAGATGTAGTCCGTGCATGTCAACAAAGTCCGGCAATCAAAAAAGACGATGCCCGCACGTAGCGGGCATCTGGTCTCCGCCTTGTACAGCCGCTCAGGGCTTGATGTAGGCGTAGTGGTCGCGCGTTTGCAACTGGGCGATGCGCACCACGCCGGACGGCGTGTAGTCGGCATCCAGGATGAATTGGTCTTTCTTCAGGTTGCGGTTCTTGAGCGTGATCTCGCAGATCTCGAATTTCACACCGCGCGCCTTGAGCGCAGATACCAGCGGCGCGTACTCGGTCTTGCTCCGTTCCTCCTTCGCGCCTTCCATCAGCATGTCGACGCCTTCGGCGTGGGTGACCACGATGATCTTGGTGTCTGGCGCCGTGTCGAGGTGATTGCGGATGTTGCGCAGTCCCTTGAGGCCCTGGGCAGCAGCGTTGTCAATGTGATAGACCGCCTTGTCCTGCGCCGCCGCGACAGTCGCGCAGCACATCAGCAACAGGGCCAGCAGGTAACGGATCAGATTAGGTTGCGACTTCACGGTGCATTCCCGGCGGATATGAAGGCTGGCAGTTTAGCGTGTGCCGCGATGCCTGCCCCCTAAAGCCTAAGGGTCTGTGGTGCACCACCGAGTCGCGCCGTCTGCATCCACGCAAACATTGAATCGACCGTGACCGTCTCGATGCGGTCGGAGAACCGCTTTTCGTTGGGATGGTCGTCGAATGCAACATTTGCTGCGCTGGTACGTCCGCCCAGTCGGGTCAACGGTCCGAGCGTCAGTGTGGTCGGCTGATAGTTCTTGTAGCGCAACCAGGCTTGTGCCTGCGCACGGCTACGAATCTCGCCGTCCATCGCCAGCGCCAGTGTCTCCAGCGCCCACTGGTTTGACTGCTGGTACTTTTCCGCCCAGACATAGCTCACGATACTGTACGGCTTGACATGAAGCGTGGTGATACGGTTGCCGTCGCTCAGCAGCGCATGCAGTCGATCCTGTACTTCGGCCGTTGGTACTACCCAGGCCGTTTCGTACCGATAGGGATCATCGAGAAAGAACTCGCCGAGCCCCTGCCGGTAGATCGACGCATCGGCAGTGCCGCACATATTGAGTTTGTGGACGACCCGCCAATGGCCCTCGATATCGCGATAAGCCCAGCCGAGATGCGAGTAGCGCAAACCGTAACGGCTGAGATCCTGCCCGGCCCGAGCCAGCAACACGACCCTGGCGCCACTGGCGTTGAGTGCGGCGTTGGCGCGCTCAGCAAGCGTCAATCCCTTTTCGACGGTGCGGGAATCTGCCGGCTTTGTTTCACAGGAGCGGCCGGCCTGTGCTGGCGCACTCATCAGGCAAAGCGCAGCCAATACAGCTGCGATGAGAGGAGAAATCGAGTTCATGGTTGAGAGCTCATCAGTACGTGAGTCGTTCGTTGTGCAGCAGGGCGCGGCCGAGCTCGTTGGGCACAAAAGCGATCGCTTCGCCCAGCACTGAGAGCACCGTGCCGGACGCGAGCACACTGAGCTGCACCGACTTGCCGACGCTCAATACCGTGCGTTCAAAACTGCGCCCGGCAAACTCAAGGCTGACGCGCGCGCCATCGGAAGCACGTTCGAGCACGCAGAGCGTGCCGCGTGCCGTGATCTCGATGGACTTCACCACCAGCACTGCGCCTCCTGCCGAAAGTGCCACAGGCAAGGTTACGGCAGCTGCACTCGCGCCTGCTGCGGCACTGCCAGCCACGACTACTGATGCGACCGGCAGTGCTGAGAGTGCGCTAAGCGCTGATAGCCCGTCGTCGCGGTGCGCATGAGCGGTCAATGGTGACAGGGCAATCGCTGCAGCAGCAACCAGCCACGCCGTGGACGAGCTGAAACGTAGAAGCAAACGGCTGGTCGGCGAGCGACGGTCGTTGAAATTGGTGCGGGTAGTCATGACGTCTCCTTGTTGAGATGGGTGCGGTGATGGGACGAACGGGGTTTACTGCATGCTTTGCGATGGCAGCGCTGCGCCGGTGCGGCCCTGCAGACGAGCTTCGGCAAGATCGGCGTCATGGCCATCACGCAAGGTCTTGGCAAGGGTGAAGGTTGAGGTGATGAGGTAGAGCCAGCTGACCAGCAGGAACGCTTTGTAGGTCTCGTTAATGTTCATGCGCCAGAGCCCCCAGCCGGTGAGGGCCATGGCCAGGAAGAACGCGCCGTAGACCACCCAGCGCCACATCGGTGTGTCGGCCTTCTGACTCTGGTTGTCGCGCACGAATTTCGACAGCACGAAGGTGGCTGACAGACAGAACAGATAGCCCATGATCATGAAGGCGCGGTCAATGTCCTGTCCGGGCAGATACGACAGCCCGGTCGTGCACAGAAATACTGCGATGGCGAACGACACCCACACCTGCAGGCGCCAGGCGCCGGTGTCACGGTGGATGATTACGTTCGGGGTGTGCATGTTTTGATTCGCTTTCAGTGTTGAAGACGGAGCGAACTTTTTCATGCAGATGCCGGAAAGGCCACCGCGCAGCGCGAGGTTGCGTGCGACGGGCCGTCACGTATCGAAATGCGATACCGAACCGTAGCAGTGGAGTCATCAGTCTTGCGGCAGAAGTGCCGACCGTGTCTGGTCCATGCTGTCCACCAACGGCCGATCGCCACACTATGATGCGAAAGCGGACAGCGGTGCCGGATGAACGCGGCCAGTGCGCTAATGTCCTGTGATGGATTTGCTTTCTTCCGCGCCACAACATTTGCTGGTGCTCGCCGCGTGCTCGTTTCTAGCTGGTCTGGTGCGTGGCTTCTCGGGGTTCGGGTTGTCTGCGGTTCTCGTTGCCAGCGCGTCTTTCGTGATTTCGCCCCGATTGATCATCCCCACTGCGCAAACGATGGAGGTCATTGCGAGCATCGCGCTGATACCCACCGTGTGGCGAGACGTCGACTGGCGATGGCTGGCGCCGATGGCTGCCGCGTACTTGTTGTCGATTCCCCTAGGCGTTGCAGCACTGGCCTACTTGCCCGAGGCGTCCATTCGTGCAGGGGGCTGCGCACTGTTGCTGATTGCCTGCCTATGCCTGCTGGCCAACCGTCGGCCGAACTTGCCCGACGGGTTCAAGCTGCGTTTTGGGACCGGCTTTGTCGCGGGCTTCTTCGCAGGCGCATCGTCGCTCGGCGGCATGGTGGCATCAGTGATGCTGTTCGCCGTTTCGCTGCCAGCCAGGAACTTGCGGGCGACACTGATCGTGCTCTTCTTCGGCAGCGCCCTGTACTCACTGTCATGGGGCAGCTGGCATGGGATAGTGACTGCGGAGACGTTCACGCGGGCAGCATGGCTCGCGCTTCCCCTGCTGGCAGGCATCGCGGTTGGTTCGCGGGGCTTTCACCAGGTCTCTGAGGCCGGTTTTCGTCGCGCCGTGCTGGCCGTACTCGCCGCGCTCGCGCTGGCAGGTCTCGTCAGTGTGTTGTGGTCGGCGTGACTACTCGACGTCGCCCGGCGGCGAACGCCAGAATTTGAAGGTGCCCATCGCGCTGGCAACCAGATCCCCGTCAGCGTCATGAACATGCGCTTCGCATGAACACAGGGATTTTCCGGCATGGAGGACACGGCCTTCGGCAGTCAGCGGGCCACGCCCCGGTTTGATAAAGCGAGTCGACATTTCGACGGTCACGACACTGTGCGAGGCTGCCGAATCCAGCGATGTAGCCGCACGCGCCATCGCCACGTCGAGCAAAGTCATCAGCACGCCACCATGCGCAGCGGGAATCAGGTTGCAGAATTCCTCGCGCAGGTCCGGCAAGCACAAACGGGAGCGGCCTAATGCCGCTTCATGCTGTTGCATGCCGAGCAACCTGAGAAACGGGATTCGGTCGAGGGGCGTCGGTGTTGGTGTCGGTCGCATGGCGCCGGGTCTGCAGGCCTGGTTTCTGATGTTGGCGTCGATCATAGCGGCGCGCCCCGATGTGTTGGTGACATTGCGGCGTCCAAAATGGAGCCTGCAGCGTCATTCAAGGCAAGGCGCTTGCGTGCATGGTCTCGATTGTGACGGCGTCATCAAATGTGTTGGTCCCTAGGACTTTCCCGATTACTATTCTTGTCTGTTTACGCCCAAAACGGGCGATGCAATCGTCAGCGCCACTCCGGAGGTGGGGCGACGCAATTGCGGGGGAAATATGAATCTGACCGAATCGTCTGGCAGCGATGATCACAACCATCATGTTGGCGGCGCGCGTACCGCGCTGGCTTTGACCGCCCGCTGGCGGCGGGCGCAAGCGATGTTAGGCGCGGTGGTGACGGCCTCGGCGCTTGCGGGATCAATGGTCGCCGGGGCTGCAACTACCACCTTCGGTGTGCTGCTCGATACTGACAACAACATCAATTCTGGCTGCACCATCAGTACGGCTGATGGGTCGTTTGCCGGCGTTGAGTTGGTGCTCAATACGACGGTGGTTGCCAACTCGACAGGCTACCGGGTGACGGGCATTACCCTGCAGTCCTGCACCGGCTCCAGCCTGTCGGCGCCGGTTACGCTTGACAGTGCGGCTTACCCGGTGGCGCGCGGTTTCGGTGCGAACGGTACATCGGCAGTGGAGACTTATATCCCGACTGCCTACCTGCCGCAGTCAGGCCTGAAGATGCGGATTGGCCTGACGACTTCCGGGGCTGACGGTATCACCGGCGCCGACGCGTTGTTGTCAAGCAACGGCGCTGCGATCCTGTTCGACGCCCCGCCACCGCTGGTGGTTCCTGCGCTGTCGACGATGGCGCTGGGTCTTACGGCTCTGTTGCTCGCGCTGGCTGTGTGGTACGCCCGGCGGCGTGGCTGGCACGGCATGCAGCTTGTCGTAGTCGCAGTATTTGCCATCTCGCTCTCCGGACAGATCATTGCAGCGATCGTGCGGGACGGCCTGATTACCGACTGGTCTGGCGTGTCCGCACTTGCTACCGATCCGCTGGGCGATGCGCCAGCAGGCACCGATGTGTCAGCGCTCTATGCCACGTATGATGGGCCCAACCTTTACTTCCGCATCGATGCTGCGCTGAACTCACCACCGGTAGCCAATCCGCAGAGTGTGACCGCCAAGGTTGGCGAAACACTCAACATCACGTTGACTGGTTCCGACTACGAGGGCGCCACGCTGAGCTACGCGGTGCTCGTGCCACCGACTCAGGGCGTACTCGGCGGAACTGCTCCCAACGTTACCTATACGCCCAATGCGAACGCGACGGCCAGTGACAGCTTCACGTTCAAAGTGAACGATGGCACCCTCGATTCCGCGACTGCCACGGTCAGCATTACCAACACCCGCGCGCCGCAGATCACCAGCGCCAACAGCGCCATCTTTATCCCGACCCAGGCCAACAGCTTCACTTTCGCCTCGAATGGCATGCCCACGCCAACCGCGGCATTCGGTGGTTGTACACCGGCGCTCCCCTCGGTCACCTTCGTTGCTGACGCCAATGGCGGGGGTACGCTATCCGGTTCGCCACTGGTGTCGGAGGCGGGGCCGCATACCTGCACCTTTACCTCAACTAACGGCGTTACGCCGAACGCGACGCAGAGCTTCACGTTGACCGTGGGCGGCGCACCCACCATCACCAGCGCTGCAACCG
>ERZ650309.437-NODE-437-length-20592-cov-5.933340_pt1 | contig 20592 bp, 19 predicted proteins | sample MGYA00376245_ERZ650309 | MGnify/ENA primary metagenome ERZ650309 (study PRJEB26733, sample SAMN07839294) | wastewater metagenome | biome: urban; feature: wastewater treatment plant; material: waste water | place: USA: North Carolina | collected 2016-04-26 ...
ATGTAAAAGCAACTTCTTTGTATAAAGACTCAACTGTTGCAAAAATTATAGAACTTATAAATAATGCATCTTCAACAAAAGCAAAAGCTGAAAAATTTATAACTAAATTTGTCGATGATCGGAAAGGCAATATATGGTCAATTGGTGGTGATAATACTATAAAAATATTTCATAAGACTACTATAATTAAGGCTTTATTATCATAAATTAAAGTTGTTCAAAATCCTAAATATTCACAAAAGTAAAAATTATAAATGTAATTAAAACCCTTTTGTTTGCACTTAATGCAGAGTCTTACAAAAGCATTACGGTCATGATCTAAAACTAAAATAAGTAATCCCTGCAGTAACATAACTGAGTGAGTCTCTATCAAGAAGTAAAAAACCAATATAAATAATGTATCATCAAATTTGTAACGACAAACAAAATGATAATTTTATGAAATATCAAGAATAGCGATAACAACATTGTCAATCAATTCGTAAACATATCGAATCAATTAAATTTCAAATTTATTAATTTTAGATAGTGTAGATTATTTTTTAGGAGTTATAAATGCTGATTAAGAATCTGAAGATGAAGATGATGAATTTATTCAAGAATTGAGAAATTTAATGAATGATTAATCTGCATCGTGAAGTTCAGTTGAGAAAAATATAAAATGCAACTTAAACATACTATAGTAATGGAAACAGGTGGTATGAAAGGGAGAAAAAAAGAAATGATACGAGCCGAATTGCATGATATACTGTGTACAAATTTTGGTGTAAAATCCATTCATTCAGAATATGGCATGACAGAGCTGCTCAGTCAGGCTTATTCCACTGGCAATGGATTGTATCGCTGTCCTCCGTGGATGCAAGTTTTGGTTAGAAATGAGGACGATCCTAAACAGATTTCCTTAGTAGGTAAAGGTCTGATCAACATAATTGATTTAGCCAATTTTGATAGTTGTAGTTTTATAGCTACAGATGACGCAGGTATTGTATATGAAGATGGTAGTTTTGAAATATTGGGCCGCTCAGATAATAGTGATATTAGAGGGTGTAGCCTATTAACTCTTTAAATAAATTTGATTGCAAGCAGTCACATTTTATATTTGCTTTCTTAAAGCCCGGGTGGCGAAATTGGTAGACGCACTGTGTTCAGGTCGCAGCGTTCGAAAGAATGTGCTGGTTCGAATCCAGTCCCGGGCACAAACCCTCAGCAATGTTGGAGGTTTTAAATTTTTTTTGAGGGTAATATTTTTTTATTAACCTATAGTTTTCCATAGTCATAGTATGAGCCTTAACCATGATTGAACTATTGGATATTTTCAGCAACAACATTGGATCTGTACCTATTTTAAAAAAATGAGGATAAGTGTAGTGACAAAGCGACAGATTTTGGCGAATTCTTTTAATGGCAGACTAATTGATATTGTTTGCGAAATTTTTTTATGAAAAATATCGTACATCGTGCTACAGATAGAGGCTCCGCCAATCATGGTTGGCTGATTGCCAATCACTCATTTAGTTTTGGATCTTATCACGATATGGATAAAGTACATTTTGGTGCCTTGCGTGTTTTGAATGATGATATTATTGCAGGAGGCTGCGGTTTTCCCACACATCCACATGACAATATGGAGATTGTAACCATACCACTCAAAGGAGCATTGCAGCATAAAGATAGCACTGGGGGCAATGGCATTATAAAAGCTGGCGATGTGCAGATAATGAGTGCGGGCACCGGAGTAAGGCACTCCGAGTTCAATGCATCAGAAACGGATGAAGTCAATCTTTTTCAGTGTTGGCTTTTTCCTAAACTGAGAAATATTGCACCTCGATATGATCAACGTAGTTTTAATGAAGCAGACAGGATAAATCAATGGCAAACCGTAGTATCTCCAATTCAATCGGATGATGCATTATGGATTAATCAAGATGCCAGGTTTTTACTCTCCAATATAACTGCCAATCATTCGCTTGAATATAAAAATGCATTTGTAGGAAATGGAGTTTACATGATGGTAATAAATGGCGCTGTAAAAGTTCAAGATATATTATTAGGAGCCCGAGATGCCATTGGTATATGGGACTTTGAACAAATTAATATTACAGCTACAGAACATGCCTCCATTCTGGCCATTGAAGTGCCAATGAATTATTAACCCACAGTTTAAACCGTAGATAGGGAAATGCCCCAAATATTACAAAGGTTTACACGGTTTGATTCTAATTTGTAAGCTTAAATAAAATGAATAACAATCGCCAAAACCATTTCCAAAATATCGCTCAATAGTAGTATACCTAAAGCACTCAAAATAATTATTCCAACACCCCAAAAAAAAACGCCTCCCAAGGAAGCGTTATAAACAAAACATGACAAGAAAATATATAAAAAAATACTCCTACATATTTATAAACCCTACAGGATTATCCCTGCTCTGTAGGTTGTAGAAATTTTTCAAATTCGGGAATATGATGGGTATATCTGCACGGCTTACACCCATCCATAATGCCAGCTCTGCACTCATTTGATCTACAGATGTGGTGGGTATCAAACAGCCACGACCAGTGTCTAATGGATTGTCTAAATACAAATCAGGATATTCTCCAAAAATGGTTTTTCCTTTGATGGCGCCTCCCATTACAAACTGATTGCCACCCCAGGCATGATCGCTGCCGGCCGCATTGCTGGTAAGGCTTCTGCCAAACTCCGATGCAGAAAAAAGAATGACATTATTTTGTACACCGATATCTTCCAACAGGTCATAAAATGCTTTGAGCGTATCACTCAGTATGGGCATGGCATAATCCATATTGCCCAGTACATCATCATGAAAATCCCAACTGCCCCATTGCAAGAAAAATATTTGTCGCTTTGCTCCCAAGCTGCTGCGGCCATTGATGATTTTTGCTACCTGCCTTAGTTGCTCTGCAAGGTATTCATTACCCATATTATCGGCGGGTAGGGTATTGTCCGTGGCAGTTGTAAATTCCTGATAGGCATCCATGGAGCCTTTTTTCATGCGCATATAACTGCGCTCCAAAATATTTTTATATTCCTGTGCCAGTTGATTATCTATAGCCGCTTTGCGAAATGGCCCATAGCCCCAGGTATCTGCATAGCCATCTAAGCTTACGGCGCCATAGGTATTTACGGTGTACGGAAATACTTTATTGCCTAACTGAAAGAGGTTATTGCCGGCCACAGAAATATTCATAGAAACATTGCTGGCTTTATTTTCTCTTACTAATACATCTGCCACACGGCCACCCCAGCCCAGTCCGGAGCGCTCTGCGGGTATACCTGTTTGCCATTGCTCAGATTGATCGCTATGCGAAAACAAACCATAAGGCAAATTGGTGTCATTATAATAATCATTGAGTGTAGTAGGTCTTACTAAACTACCTACATTGGCTATAAAGGAGAGATGACCGGCATCAAACAATTGTTTCATTCCGCCCATGGCGGGATGTAGTGCGAGTGGCCTACCTGCATTGTTTACCGGACTGATGGGCAGGAGTTGGCTTTTAGGAATGGCCAGGTCTGTACGTACGGTACTGTATTCGTTGTAAGCACTACCAGTGGGTATGAGCATATTGAAAGAATCATTTCCCCCGGGAAGGAATAAACAAATAAGTGCTTTGTAATCATCAAAACTTCCAGACTGCTGTGCTACGGCAGAATTGGTAAATAATAGATTGGTAATAGTGCTTAAAAATGAAGTGGCACCAATGGCAGCGCAGCTGGCCTGGCCCACAAACTGACGACGATGTATATGATTTTTTTCAGACATAAATTTTGTTTTAATTATTTAAGAATATTATAATCGGCACTTGCACCTATAAGGTATGCGGCCATACTTACACGATCCTTCTGCCAATAGTCACCATAAGGCTCCACACCCAGCACTGCCTCTCTTATGATTTGAAATGACTTGGGGCTGAGTGGCATGCCAATCATGCGGGTTACCAATTTGCTTATCAATGCATCCGGATTTACTGCCAGTTCAATTTCATCGGAGAAATCAAGAATCATGGCATTGTCCGGATTTTCGGTCCACATTACCTGCCATTCAAACATCCACTTCATTTGATTTTGTGCATTGATGCTGGTAATGGCATTGAGAATTTTAAATTCTGGTCCAGTTTTGCCGAGTGCGGTCATATCTCCCGGAGGGATATAATCCGGTGTATAAAAATTAAAGACACTGGGCGACATAAAAGGCTCCTGCAAATAATTATCGTACTGCCAGCGGGGGCATTCATCATAGTTGCCACTTACAGGCTGTGCATTAAATGTTTTTGACATATACATCATGTTCATATAGGGTTCACGCAGTTTGCCAAAAACAGGTTGTTGTGTATAGGAATAATTTCTGGCTTCTTCATCCAAAAGAATAGCTTTTATAACAGCCAGCATATCGCCACGCACATTTGCACCATTGTTATTAAACTTTCTGGCCACTCTGGTTATATACTCCGGGCTTGGGTTTGAAGTTACCAATCTTTGTATAAGCAGCCTTGCCATGTAAGGCCCTGTATTGGGGTGGTTAAACAAATTATCAACTGCTCCTTCTACATCTTCCATTGTTTTTCGCCCTGCGGGCAATGTGGTGCCACGGAGTAATTTCTTCGGGCTTCTATCATGAAAATCCTCATAAGCTTTCATAGGATGTGTATAGTCTTGCTGTGCCCAATAAAAATTTGTACTATCATACCAGGGGCCACCGTAGTTAAGACCAGTAAACACTTTTGAAAACTCTGCAATATCCTTATTGTTATAAGTGGGAATTGGTTTGCCATTGCGCAGCTTCTTAGAGCCATCTATGTTCAATTCCCAAAGACCAATACTAAAAAGCTGCATAATTTCTCGGGCAAAATTCTGATCCGGAAAAATATTATTTGCAGAGTCAGCTTTTTGATTGCCACGATGGCTGAGATAAATACCCATACATGGATGTAAAGCCACATCTAACAATAAATTTCTAAAATTCCCAAAGGCATTATTCATCAGCATATCATAATAATTAGCAACCCCCTCAGAGTTTAAACCTAATTCATCAACCTTTTGAGATATGACAAATATTTGTAATAATGAGTACGCTATTCGCTGACGCAATATGTCTGTTTGTACCACGCCACCTGCTGGTGGATACCTCCGCCGCATGACCTGTGTCCATAAAGCAATCTTAGTTTCTATATCATAAATAGGAAATCCAGCAGCAGCTTTAGCTTCTATTAGTGGCTGCATGTATCCCTTTGGCCTTTGTGCCTGCTCATTTATCCAAGCTTCAAAACCTAAGTTTTTTACATCTGCCAGTTCATCTGGGTCTGCACCAAATGCAGCCTGTATTAAAAACCTGGTGGCTTCATCATCGGAAGGTTTATCAGTAGCATCAATAATAAAAACTGTGGCAGAATCTTTACCTACTAAATTATAACCTGCGGAGGGTTTTATTTTGATGGTAATGTTTTCATTGCCTTCTACAATAGCATCTTGTATAGGGGCAAACTGTAGCCATACTTCTCTACATCCCATGGGCATGGTAACTGCGGAGGCCAATGTAGTATTATAGTCTACATTTTGCTGTGCAGAACCGGAAAGCGTAAAGGGAATGGTAATGGCATTGATACCACCACTGCGCCTTATGACGATTGTACCTGGCGATGGAAAATTTTCATACACTTTTGCCTGTTGTACACTTACCGAAACTTTATTTACAGGATTATTGATAGTGGACTGGGCACATACCACACCCGGCAAAAAGCAAGTGAGAAAACAATATTTTTTAATCCATGAATAGAATGTCTTTTTCATATCAAACTAAATAAATTTGTTGAACAATGAGATTTATAATACCATCCATTTTAATACAATGGTTTGTGTGCTGCTTATAGTATGCACCATATACACACCCGGAGGTAGTGGTTGTATAGGTATTATTTTCAATAGCTGCGGCGATATATTTTGCACACTTACCTGCACTTCCTGTCCAGATAAATCAAAGAGCCTTATTTGTATGCCCTCTGTATGCTGCATTTTTACAAACACCTCTCTTGAAGAGGGATTAGGATACAGGGCTGTAGATACTTGTTCTTGTATTTGTATAGCATCTTTATTACTGCTTTGGGTGGCACCATTAGGCATTAGTATAGAAACCCTGTAGTAGGTAATGCCATTGTTAGGTTTGCGATCATAAAATTCAAATGCATTTGTATTTTGCTTGCGATGCTGCATGCGCCCAAACTCTTTAAATTGTATCCCATCTGTACTACGCTCCAATATAAAAGTAATATCTTCTTGTGGGTAGTATTGCCAGCTTAGTTTGGCTTGGCCAGAAGGTTGAAGAACTGCTGCAAATGGTATGGCATTGGATGAGGTATTTTGTTTGAGTGATACATCGTCCAAGTAAATCATATTATCATTAACATCTGTAGCATAGCCAAATCCTATGATATAATTGCCAGATGCAGTGGGAGTAATGGTGGCCTGCTTCACCTTGTAGGAAGTATTTGATAATGCAGTATCATCTATAATACTATAAACCATGGAATCTTCACCTGCTTTTCGCCCATATTTTACAAGTAATTTATTTTTACCACCGTTGGTGGATACTTTATATTTAATTGTATATGATACATCTTTCAACAAAAAGAATGAGGGTGTAAACATCCAGGAGTTGCCATTGGAAAAAGGTGCTGCATTGGTTGCTACATGTTCACCTTCCGGAGCGGCAATGGCATCTGTGGTCTGCCAGAAAATGTCTGCAAATGAAGCGGTATTATTCGTAGCAGTAATTGAAGTAGGCAGCAAATTATCAACCGCATTTTCAAAGCCTTCTTGATAAGGAAGTATGTGTGTATCTGAGGTATTGAATTTTATCCTACTCCACTCACCACCACATTTGCTGCGTAGATAGAAATAGTAAGTTGTATTTGGAATGAGGCCATCAAAATTTGCTTTTTTTTGTGAGGTAGTTGTGGCAGCACTCGGTGGTATGTCTTCATTGCTGAGTGCAAATTCATATTCGGCTATACCTTTAAGATTATTCCATTCAATGAGTGCACGGGTATCATTGTAATGCACCAATTTAATATTGCCGGGAGGCACACATACATCTGGTGTAAATCGGTAATACTGGCCTGTGGCAGGTTTTGTAGCGTTGAGGCTTTCAATGAATTTGCTAACTGTAGCATTTGTGAGTGAATGGGTAATAGATAGGAACTGCAAACTGTCTAATGCGAATAAAATCTTATTGCTTCTATCGGAAGTAATGCCAGTAGATGCAGATTTATCTGAGCCACCGACACCAGATTCATTGCGATAAACAAACTCCACCACATTTCCAACTTCATATAACTTCAATTGAAATGAAATAGCTGCTGAACCGCTTTGCCATTTCATATTCAACCACTGAGCCGTAAAAATTCTATTGGGCTGGGTACCTGTTGTTTGATAACTGATTCCAGTATTGTTTGTAAGTACCAAATTATCCCAGAAGGGGGCAAGCACAGGTCTAATAGCACCTTTATATCCACTGCCAGCACTCAGTTCATTAAGCTCATACTCTGGGTCATTTGTTTTTGATTTTATAAATGGAGCACCCAAACTTGCATATCCATTACTATTGAGATGAATGGTTGTATAATCTTTTCCATTATATTGAAAAGTGAAACCAATGGGTACATTATTTACAAATGATTCATCTAATAATGTTTTGGTAGGGGAGAAGGCCGCAATAAGTGTGGGCACAATTGGACTGCTTAACTCATTAAAACCTGTAGTGCCATTTGAATAACTGTAGTACAGTTGACTTTTTACTGAACACAGGCATAGCATGGCTGCTAAGAAGATGTTGATTTTCTTCATACATTGATTTTAAAATAAATGAATTGGCAGGTCTTGCTATTGATTATATATATACCACATATACGTTTTGGTATATTCAAATCACAAATAGACCCATAGTTAAGTTTACTTAGGAGCTACGGGGATCAAATTTTTTATTACGGCTTAAAGAAGAGACAATACAGCAATTTGTAACGAATGAATACTGGCAGAGTTATCAAAGAAAATGATTATTCAAAGTATCAAAATGCATTATTGGATTTCTAAAACTTTAACAAATACGTTGCCAAAGAAAAATGTTTTAAAAAATTTTTTAAGGTTTTTTGATAACCAAATGAGGCGTTATGAAAAATGAGGCTAACATATCATTAAAAAAATCATAAACATATTTACGTCAGAAGAGAGAATGGTAAACCAAAACTTGATCAGAATCTAATGATGAAATGCTCTTTTTCTTTCTGCTCTTTTCTGATGAATACAATACCTATGAAAAATAAATCGATGGTTAGGGTTACTGCTTTATGTTGTTGTGCATACTGCCAAGCCAATTCCATTTCCTTACTCCAATGTATATCATCTAAAATAATACAGGTATTATTGTAGCTATGCTGTAGTATTTCTTCAAAATAATTGCATGTAGGAGTGAAGCGATGGTTTCCATCTATGTAAGCAAAATCAATGGCTGGCATTTCCTTGGATAAAACTGTAGATAAGGTATCATCAAAATTGCCTCTCACTATAGAAATATTTTGCAGTTGGAGCTGGTCAAAATTTGATGCTGCCATATCTGCCACCGCATTTGCCCCTTCCATTGTTATAACCTGCGCTTTTGTACAGGCACTGGATAAATAAGAAGTAGTAATGCCCAAAGATGTTCCCAATTCTAAGATATGCTTAGGTTGAAAATAATTGGCCAGCCGAAAGAGGAGCTGACTAAATTTTCTTGGTTTCAAAGAGGATTGCGCAATGGCCTTCACTGTCCTTTCTTTTGTTTTTTCTATCCTACTACCTGCTCCAAAATCTTCAAGTAAAATTGTATTATTATTTTTGAGTAGTTGTTGTCTGATTGACTCTATAGATGTATAGCAGTTATAAATTCTAGTATCATTAAAAACTTCTGTTATCAACTTAAATACAAAAGGGGAATGTACGCCATGGCCCTTACTATTTGCTGCTTGCAAATAATACTTGAGATACAGTTGGGCCAATTGAAATTTGGAGTACAATTTCTAAATATAAAAGTTTGATTATAAAAATAGCATTCTAAAGCATGTGTTTATTTTCTATTCCATTGTTGAATGGTATAAGAATATGCATGCTTGTCATCCATCTCAAAAACCTGCTCGTTTGTTAGGGTCCATTCTTCTAAGTTTATTTCTGGGAAGAAAGCATCTGCTGGTGTAAAAACAGCATGCACTCTTGTAAGGTAAATGGTAGTTGCCATTGGCAAGGCTGCGGCGTATATTTCACCACCTCCCACTACCATTATTTGCGCATAGCCATGATTTGATGCATCATATATAGCATCTTTCAAATTGCTCACCACAGTACAGCCCGGAGCTTCCAAAACATCCTGTCTGGTTATGATTATATTATACCTTCCTTTCAATGGAATACGGTTGATGCTATCGTAAGTTTTTCTACCCATTGCCACTGCAGTACCCCAAGTTGTATTTTTAAAAAACTTTAAATCGTTCGGAAGATGCCAAAGTAAATTTCCCTGATACCCTAATGCATTGTTTTCTGAAGCAGCTGCTACAAGACAAATTTCCATGTTATAATTTTAAATGGCTACGGGTGCTTTTATTGCAGGATGACATTGATAATTTTCTAAACTAAAATCGCTGTACTGAAAATCAAAAATATCTTTTATATCTTTATTTAGCTTCATGACTGGCAGGGGATAAGGGCTCCTGCTAAGTTGTTCATTAACCTGATCTAAGTGATTGTTATATATATGTACATCTCCAAAGCTATGCACAAAATCTCCGGGTTCAAGTGCACATACCTGTGCCATCATTAAAGTAAGCAATGCATAAGATGCAATATTGAAAGGTACTCCAAGAAATACATCTGCACTGCGCTGGTATAACTGACAACTGAGCTTTCCACCTGCCACATAAAATTGAAAAAGTGTATGACAGGGCATTAAAGCCATTTGGCTGAGTTCGCCCACATTCCATGCACTTACAATAATTCGTCGGCTATCCGGATTATTTCGTATTAAATGAATAGCTTCCTTTATTTGATCGGTTACCTGACCATCAGCACCCAGCCAACTCCTCCATTGTTTGCCATATACAGGGCCAAGATTACCAGAAGCATCTGCCCATTCATCCCATATTGACACCCCATTTTCTTTGAGATAAGCAGTATTTGTTTCCCCTTTTAAAAACCAGAGTAACTCATAAATAATGCTTTTTAGATGAACTTTTTTTGTGGTAACCAATGGAAAACCTTTAGATAAATCAAACCTCATCTGATATCCAAAACAACTAATAGTACCTGTACCGGTTCTATCTTCTTTTCTGCTGCCCGTATGCAGAATATGCTCTAACAAATCATGATATTGACGCATGAGGCAAAATTAGATATTCAAATAGATAGGAGAGTAGTTTACAACTAATTGGGGATAAAGAAATTCTTGTTGATATGTGGACATGTGCCATAGCATTTTAAAGAAAATTATTTTTATACCACTGAAATTAAAGTAAAATGTTATTTATTACCTACCATTACACACTTAACTTTAAAATTGTTAAAATGAACAAACTAAATCTTAAATCTATGCTCATTGTATTGTCATTGAGTGCTTTTGTTGTAAGTTGTAAGAAAGAGCAGAAAAAACCTACCGAAATTAATAAAAATCCTCAGACAGTAGAAGACGAGATTAAAAGATTAAGCAATGAAGAAAAATCTTTGCTTCCTTCATTGGTAGCATGGTACACTTTTAATGGTAATAATCCACTTGAAGACAAAAGTGGCAACGGTAATGATATTTCTTATGCAGATGCCAGTAGAGTTACAGGCCTGTATGGATTTCCTAAAACAGCCTACAAGTTTAATGGAACAAGTAATTTCATGAAGGTACAGAATGCGGAATCTCTGAACCCAAGAAATGGAATATCTTTGGTTGCTTTAGTAAATGTTGATGGATTTTATCAAGGTATTTGTCATGGTAACAGAATAATCAGTAAGGGATATAATGACTATGATAATGGAAGATATGTGCTCGGATATGATGACAATATCTATTACCAAGGCAACTTGTGTTATCAGCCGGTTAAACAGGATTTTCAAAACCTGTATGGTACATATGGCAATAATCAATTTCAGGTTACCAGTGCCACAAATCCAAGTTTTATTAAAACTGACGTTTGGTATTTGATTGTTTATACTTATGACGGCACCACTTCTAAATTATATATCAATACTGAATTGGTAGATCAGAATGAGTTAAAAGCAAATTTCAACACAAATTCAAGAGACTTATATATTGGAAGAAATGAGGACCCATTATACCCATACTATTTCAATGGTATAATGGACGAACTAAGAATTTATAAGACTAAAATTGAGCTTCCACAAGTGCAGGCTATTTATAGTACACTTACAAATCAGTAATTTCTTTTTAATTTAGCAAATGACCGGACTACATTTGTCCGGTCATTTTATTTAAATCATATAAAATATGAGTCTGCTGAAAAGTCTTTTTTTAAAAACATCAAAGTGGATGGCCACCAAAAATTTTTATATAACCAAATCTTTAATATATAAAAATAAGAATTGGAATCAATTAGACAACACAACGGATCATATAAGGTATTCAATTCTTCAACTATGTGTGTCTGAAATAAAGCAACGAAACATTCAAGGTAATTTAGCTGAATTGGGCGTATATAAAGGTGATTTTGCAAAGCGGATTAATTTTCTTCTGCCAGATAAAAAGTTATATTTATTTGACACTTTTGAAGGATTTGATCAGAGGGATACTACAAAAGAAGTAACACAAAAGTACTCTACAGGAGAGCAAGATTTTTCTGATACCAGCGAGGCTTTGGTACTAAGTAAAATGAAAAAACCGGAGCATTGTATCATCAGAAAAGGATTTTTTCCGGAAACCGCAAATGGACTTGAAGATCAGTTTTGTTTTGTAAGTATAGACGCAGATTTATACGAACCAATATATGCCGGCTTACAGTACTTTTATCCAAGGCTTTCAAAAGGTGGTTATATATTTGTTCATGATTTTAATAATGATGAATATAGAGGAGCCCGAGAAGCTGTAATACGGTTTACAATAGAACAAAATATTTCCTTTGTACCCATTGCTGATACAGGTGGGACTGCAATCATTACCAAATAAGTGGTTATTTATCTTTATCCACACTCCCTAACCTATTACCTCGTTTCATAATCTCTTCTAAAGTTGCTTTTTTCAGCAATTCTACTGTTTCATTTCTAACTTCAATAAATACGGAACGTATTCCACAGGTTTCTTCATCCTTACACTCCTCACATTTTTCATAGTATAAATGTGTAGCACAGGGTAAAAATGCTATAGGTCCATCAAATAATCGCATTACATCTGCAAGACTTATTTCACTGGGTTTTTTATGCATATAGTAACCACCTTCTTTACCTTTTTTACTGCTCAAGTATCCGGCATTTTTAAGTGATAATAATATGGCTTCTAAAAACTTTCTGGGTATATGTTCACTTTCAGCAATCTTACTAATCTGTATAGGGTTATTTCCACTATCCTGCCTGGCCAGATAGACCAATGCATTAATAGCATATTTGGCTTTTTTTGATATCATTATTGGGGCTTATATCACAGATAAAATCGATGCAATATAGCCCGTACAATATTATATTTCCAAGTTATTCTATGGGAATTAAAAGAGTCGTTAAAAAAGGAACTAAAGTGGCAGCATTATTTAGATATTTTACATAAAGAAGTATCAAAAATTTTTCTTCAATAATTTACTGCAAAAATTTATAAAGACGATACTGCAAACCATACTTGGAAAAATCAACTACTTACCCAAAAAAATACCCCGCAAATGGCAGGGTATTCTATTTAAAACTTCTTCTATTTATCTTGGAAAACACATATAAATCCACACGTTTGCAAATAATGGAACGCCATTACTTTGAATAGGTGTAACAGAATCAGACACCATAGAACTGTGTGTAGATGAAGTGCCACTTATATTTGTGGTGAGCTGATTGGCCCCTCTATAATTGCTACTATCCACTGATGTAGGTGCACCTGGTATAGCCAAAGATGCCCATGTAGGTCTAACACCGCTCCATAATCTAACATCGTCTCTTAGATGTGCAAAGCCAAATACTTTTTCTGGCGCAGTAGTGCCGACTCCTTGCATAAAACTGGGATAGGAACCATTGGGCAATAAAAAGCTACCTGAACCTGCAAATAATCCTGCCCTCAGCAAATTTCTTTTGCGGCTCATATACATACTATGATCACTACCTTGTGAATGACCCGATGCACTTATTTTATCCCAACGAAGCTGGCCAGACTCATTTATATACTGACCCCAACCTTCTGATGGATATTGTGCATTAAGGTATTGGAGCATTTTAATAATCCTGTTTTCAAAACCATTTGGCAATCCAATATTTACCCTGCTAGATGTATTTGCACCTGTCAGATATTCCTCTAAAATATTCTCCACTGCATCATCGGTAGTGGCACCTACTGCATAAAATTCAATCGGTAAAGTATTGCTATATGCTATGCCCAAGGTATGATAACCTGCTCTGGCACCTACCTGCAATATCAGTTTATAATCATCTGGCCCTGCTGTAGTGCCGGGTATAAACACAAATAATTTGTTTTGACGATCTGCATTGCGGCGTGGCACATAAGCATACTGAAGAGAACTACCAACTGTAGATGTACTAATTCTGCTATCTGTTTGTTTTGGAGTAGCAGTCCTTTGATCAATAGGTATGAGCATCATGGAAGCAGCATCTGTACTTTCTGAGCGTGCTATATGAGAAATATCATTTTCTTTTTTACAAGAAAAAAGTACAACCACAAGCATGGGTAGGATACATTTTTTTATCATAATATCTATTTTTTGGAGTTAAACATTTCTGCTTTAAAATCGTTCATTCGGGTCAATTGATTTGTTATATTTTCCCGATGGTGCAATACATGAAAGATAGTAAAATATAGCATTTCCCGAAGGGTAACCTTACCTAATAACGGATGGGGCAATAGACATAAATCAAGATCCTCCTCAGTTTTTTTCTCTATTGATTGTGCAAGAGATTTTATATTTTTTTCGATAGCAATGATCACATTGTCAATATGAATATTTTCAACTTTGGCAGGCACAAAAGGAGCAGATGCACTACCTCCTTTACTTAATTGCGCATGATATTTTTTTAGTAGCTCATCATAGGATTTTGAAGCCCTGTTTGCTTTTCCAAATAAAGCCTTTAGTAAAAATTGAGGAAGTTGAAATGCAAATTTTACAGGTCTTACAGACTTGTGCAGATGCTGTGCCTGCTGTGCTGCACTCCATTTTCCGGGCAATGAAAACTCAAGTTCATCTTTTGTATATTTTAAAAGCATAAGATTCAAATCCTTATACGATTTTTCCAATGTTTCAATCAAATCTTTTTGCTGCATACTAATGATCTCTTTCAATTAAAAATTGTGCAAACTCCAGCAAGTATTTTTTTCTGGATGAGGTTACAGCAGTTTCTTCCAAATGCAGGAGTGCTTTTTCATAATAAGCTTGCTTAAGTTTAATTGCCCAAGCATCTACTTCTACTGCTTTATAAATTGATAGTACTTGCTCTACTTTATCTGGCGAATTTGAAAACAATAGCGATTCCAATTGTTTTTTTGTATCGCCGATTGCGGTTTCCAACGCATGAATGAGTAAAAATGTTTTTTTATTCTGCCTGATATCTCCGCCTGCATCTTTCCCAAATTTTTCCGGATTGCCAAATGCATCCAAATAATCATCCTGAATTTGAAACGCTATACCTAAATTTTTTCCGAACTCGTATAAATGAATACAATTGCCTTCACTGGCCCCGCCAATGATAGCCCCCATCTGAAGACTGGCTGCTAGGAGTACAGATGTCTTTAACTCAATCATGTGCAGGTATTCCTCCAATGACACATCATTTCTACTTTCAAAATCCATGTCTAATTGTTGCCCTTCACAAACTTCTCTGGCAGTTTGATTGAATAAATTGATAATTCGCTTTTGATAATTTGTATTTATTTTATTGAGGCAGTCGTAAGCAGCCACCAGCATTACATCTCCACCGAGCAATGCGGTATTCATTCCATATTTTATATGCACAGTTTGCTTACCCCTGCGGAGTGGTGCTGCATCCATAATATCATCGTGCATTAAAGTAAAGTTGTGAAACAGTTCAATAGCAATGCCCACAAGCCAGGCATCATCATTTATCGTATCAAATAATTCATTGCCCATTAAGCAGCATACAGGTCTAACCCGCTTTCCTCCTAATTGTAAAAAATATTCATTTGCATCGTATAAAGATGCAGGTGTAAGTGGAAAATGCCGGGTATCAAATTTAATTCTAAAGGCCTCCGATAGTTGTGTAAAGCTTTGCATCTATTGTATTAAAGCTGCTAAAATATTAGTTTAAATAGTATGATGTATAGATAATAAGGATTGCTGTATATCAAACCAATGAATCACTGATGCAGGCACTTATATTTTCAAGCCCTTGTTGTAGAGTGTCAGCATTCGTCCAGCCATAGCCAATACGCATATATCTGGGTGGCATGTCAAACCAATGACCGGAGCCCACCATAGTTTTGTATGCATGCAATAACTTGTGATAAAAAATATCCTCATCAAAACTTATAGATTCCTTGATCCAAGGAAAGCAAACCACGCCAGCCTGTGGTGGTATCCATGCTACTCTTTTTTCATAACTGATCCAATCATGGATGAGTTTTAAGTTTTGCTGCGCAAAATGTGTAATCTTCTTAAGCCATTTTTCTTTTTCTAATAAAAATGAAAAGCAGGCTTCTTCATCTAAAATGCTATTGGTAATAAAAATCATTTCCTTAGCTGCAAGAAATTTTTCATATAGGTTTACATTCTGCGTAAGCAGCCAACCCATTCTTATACCTGGCAATCCGTAAGCTTTAGACACTGAAGAAACGCTGATACAGTTGGCATGCATAGATGCTAGCATTGGAGTATGTGTAATGCATCCGGTATCTCGATAAGTTTCATCTGCAAGAAGATAAATATTTTTTGAAGCCGCCAGATCTATACATCCTTGAATTAAATCCTTAGGCCACACCATACCTGTTGGATTGTGTGGGGTTGTAATGCTGATGATTTTTGTATTGGGTTGTACTGCCTTGCAAATATCTTCAAGCGTTGGAAGCCAATTATGCTTTGGAGAAAGGTCGATAAAACTGATGGCAGATCCAATGGCCTCTGGTACTGCAATATTTGTGGCATAGTTTGGTCGAATTACTACAATATGGTCTGTGGGTTGTAGCAAAGTAGAATAAATAATAAACAAAGCAGGAGCTGCACCAGGTGTTAATAAAATATGATCCATATTGTGGTGTTGCATTTGCGTTGCAATGAGCTGGCGCAAGGCCGGTTTACCTCTATGATCAGTATATGCCAAAGGAAATGTATCAGGTAATTTTATTTGATTAAAATTGATATCTGCTACAGAGCTTTCACTTAGGTTGTACAGAATATTGTTGTACCCAAACTCCTCCGGACTTTCTACCTCAATGGGCATTCTTTTATAGAACATTATTAATATTTGATTCAAAGAAATGAAATTGAAAGGTCATTTGGTAAGAAGGATTTTAAAAATGATATGGCGAGTAAAAATATTGCGTAGCAAGAAATGAAAATGACAATATTATTTGATATATTTAATTTGCTTTTCAATACTTGAAAAGAAAAATCAAGCTACAGGGATAAATATTTTTTTATGTGCAAAGGCGTTAATTTGCAACACAAAATTGTAAGCGATGCTAAGAGCAAAAATTAGTGGTATTGGTATGTATGTGCCTGAAAACATTTATACAAATAATGACCTCACAAAATATATGGATACCAGCGATGAATGGATACAAGAACGCACTGGTATCAAGGAGAGAAGGTATGCTAATCGTTTTGGGGAAACTACAGCTACTATGGGTGTGAAAGCTGCAAAAAAAGCTATTGAAAATGCAGGTATCACAAAGGACGATATAGACTTTATCATTTTTGCTACTTTATGTCCTGATTATTATTTTCCTGGATGTGGGGTATTGGTGCAGCGTGCATTGGGTATCAAAGAAGTGGGTGCATTGGATGTGAGAAATCAGTGTAGTGGATTTTTATATGCACTTAGTGTAGGAGATCAGTTTGTAAAAACTGGCATGTATAAAAACGTGTTGGTAATTGGAAGTGAAAAACATTCTTTTGGTCTTGACTTTAGTACAAGAGGAAGAAATGTAACCGTCATTTTTGGAGATGGGGCAGGGGCTGTTGTATTGCAACCTGCTACTGAAGAAGGTCAAGGAATTTTATCTACACATTTACACAGCGATGGCAATGATGCAGAAGTACTGGCTATGATCAATCCCGGTACACATGCCAATCATTGGAAAGAAGGACTTGCCATTTATGATGATGCTGAAATAGGAGAGTTGCTCATGTCTCATGAAATGATTGATGCAGCCCAATTGTATCCTGTAATGGATGGACCACATGTCTTTAAAAAAGCAATCGTAAAATTTCCAGAAGTAATTATGGAGGCGCTTGGAGCAAATGGATATACACCCGCTGATTTGAATATGTTGATACCACATCAGGCCAATCTTAGAATTAGCCAGTATGTGCAGCAGAAATTACAGTTGGATGATGACCACGTATATAATAATATCCAGAAATATGGAAATACAACAGCTGCATCCATCCCTATAGCATTGTGCGAAGCACTACAATCTGGAAAAATAAATAAAGGAGATTTGGTTTGCCTAGCTGCATTTGGCAGTGGATTTACATGGGCCAGTGCATTAATAAAATGGTGATTATTAAAAATTAAATTCAACAAAAAAATTCATGATGAAGAAAAGGTTTATAGCAATTGTACTCACTGTATTGTGTAGTGTGCATTTTAATTTTTTGCTTGCGCAAGATGAGGAAGGACCAATATTTCATATCGTTTGTGATGGCGCAATACAGGATATTAATTTATACAACCAAGAGAAAGCAAAACCTGAATTTATACTTTCAAAAACAAAACTGTATGATGCAAAAAGTATGTTTGAAATTAGTAATCTCAGTCCATCAGACATATCAGCTCAGAACAGAAGTTTTGGTATTTACAAAGCTGATAGCTGGGTAATGGACATTCCAGCCTCAAAAAAGAATAAAGTATTTTGTTTAAAAACTGCCACATTATTAGCTGGCCTGCAAGCAGGAAAATATGAAGTGTACACACTCGCCATTCCATCCGATCCTGAGATTGCAAAGCTTGTAAAACCCGGTCGTGTGAAGGTTTGTACTATTATCGTGGAATAAATATTAATCACTTTTTAAATTGATTAATATTTATACAATATGTGGCCACCACTTTTCATTGCTTTGACTACTGGCCACCACATTGTCAATGAAAGCCATACCTCTAATGCCATCTTCCACACCGGGAAAATCAAGCATTTGAGCAGTAGGTTCCTCACCAGAAAGCTTTGCAGATAATGTTTGTGCAAAATTTTTATAAATATTAGCAAACGCTTCTAAATACCCTTCGGGATGTCCGCCCGGTGTGCGGCAATTTTTGGTAGCAAAATCAGAGAGTGTCTGCGTATAGTTGCTGCCGGCTCTTAAAATCTGAGTAGGTGAATCCAACCATTTTAGTAATACCGTATTTGGCTCCATCTGATTCCACTCTAAGCCACCTTTTTCTCCATATATCCGTAAGCGCAATGCATTTTCTTCTCCTGCTGCCACTTGACTTGCCATAAGCACACCAGCAGCACCATTTTCAAAACGGAGTAATACATTGCCATCATCATCCAACATTCTTCCTTCCACCATTATATTTAAGTCAGCACAGAGTGCAGTAATTTTTAATCCACTAGCATATTCTGCTAAGTGAGCTGCATGTGTACCAATATCTCCCATGCTACCTGCTTTTCCACTTCTTTTGGGGTCGGTACGCCATGCTGCTTGCGCATTTCCTTCCCGCTCCGAAAGTTTACTCAGCCAACCTTGTGGATATTCCACCCATACCTTTCTGATTTTTCCGATTGTACCGTCTTTAATCATTGCTCGGATTTGCTTCACCATAGGATATCCGCTATAAGTATGTGTGAGGCAAAGTTGTAAACCTGTAGCAGCTACTTTTTCTTGTAATTGTCTTGCTTCATCAAGTGTAAAGGTGATGGGCTTTTCTATGACCACATTAAAACCATGATCCAATGCCATCATAGCAGGAGCGAAGTGTGCAAAATTTGGCGTTACTATACTTACAAAATCAATTCTTTTATCCTGCGGTAGCAGACTTTCTTTTGTTATCATTTCCTCATATGAGGTATAAATTCTATCCTCCGGCAAAAACAAAGATTTTCCGGATGCAATAGCTACTTCCGGATTTATACTTAAAGCACCACAACATATTTCTACCAGACCATCCATATTAAATGCCAAGCGATGTATGGCACCAATAAAAGCATCTTGACCGCCACCAATCATGCCCATCCGAAGTTTTCTATTCAGCATTTCTATTTTTTTCAATGGTCAAAAATATAGGAATCTCTCATTCAAATTTATTTACACCAAAGCAGGCTGACCTTTTTTTCCTGTTGATTAGATGTTAAACTATTTATAAAAAACTGCTTATACATAATTTATACACAGCATCTCCGTTTGTTTGCCGATAGATTTAATTTGCACACACTAAAAACATTATTGTAATGGGTTTTTTATTACAGATAGACAGCACACAGATTCTAAATGGCGCAGCAAATGCTACAAAATCTATCAATTTATGGAGTTTGCTCAATCAAGGTGGTTGGATTATGTATCCGCTTTATGCATTGCTGGCAGGCGCAATATTTGTTTTTTTTGAAAGATTAATTGCTATAAGAAAAGCCAGCAAGGTGGATGAAAACTTCATGCGCATTGTAAGAGATAATATCATTACAGGAAATCTTACTGCGGCCCGCAGTCTCTCTAAGAATACGGACAATCCTGTGGCACGTATCATAGATAAAGGTCTTCAGAGAATTGGTAAACCAATAGATGCCATTGAAAAAAGCATGGAAAATGTAGGGCGTTTAGAAATGTATAAAATGGAACGCAACCTTAATGTGTTGAGCTTGATATCCGGAATTGCCCCTATGTTTGGGTTTCTTGGAACGATTGTAGGAATGATTCAATTGTTTTACAATATCAATAACACCGGAAACTTTGAGCTGAGTGTAATAGCAGGAGGTATATATGTAAAAATGATAACGAGTGCTACGGGTTTAATCATTGGTGTAATAGCTTATGTGGCTTATAATTTTCTAAGTACACAAGTAGATAAAACCGCCAATAAAATGGAAGCAGCAAGCAATGAATTTATTGATATTCTTCAAGAGCCAACACGATAATCAGCACCTGAAATAAATATCTGTATGGACATTCGCCGCAAATTAAAACGTCATCCTGAAGTGCATACTGGTGCGCTCAATGATATCTTATTTATACTGCTATT
>ERZ650309.438-NODE-438-length-20581-cov-4.979197_pt1 | contig 20581 bp, 24 predicted proteins | sample MGYA00376245_ERZ650309 | MGnify/ENA primary metagenome ERZ650309 (study PRJEB26733, sample SAMN07839294) | wastewater metagenome | biome: urban; feature: wastewater treatment plant; material: waste water | place: USA: North Carolina | collected 2016-04-26 ...
TACATAAACGGAACCGATTCGTGCAGGTCGTGCATAATCGGCGGATGCCATTGCAGATACCAATTCAGCAGGTTCCGCATTGTCACTTGCGAATAGTTAATGTCGCGGTTGTTGTCATGAAAGATATATTTGCCCCAGTACGGCGGCCCGCCTACGGAATCCTCTTCCGACTTTTCGTCGAGTTTGTGGCGGTAATACCAGTCCACATAGCGGTCGCGTCCGTCGGGGTCTGCCGCCGGAGTGATCGAAACAATCACGTTGTCGCGAATGGCATTGAGGATCGGAGCGTCTTCGACCGCCAGCCGGTACGCCAGTTCCATCAACATTTCGGGCGGGCCGGTTTCGGCGCTATGCAACCCGCCGCTGAAGTGATAAATCGGTTTGGCTTTGGCGATGATTTCCTGAGCCTGTGCTTCGCTCAGCTTGCGCGGATCGGCCAGTGCGGCCAGATAGCCGCGATACGTTTCCAGGTTTTTGATGGTGTCTTCGTTGGCGACGAAAACGACTACACATTCGCGGCCTTCGTCTGTCTGGCCGATGTTGATAACTTTGACGCGCGGCGAAGCCTTTTCCAGCGCGCGGTAATACCGATACAAATCCGATGTCCGGGTCAGCTTTTGCGGCGTGCCGACGTGATACCCCAGCACATCTTTGGGCGAAGGAATCCCGGCGACTTTCGGCAAATGATCTACCAGCGGGCTGATGAATTCCGGCTTGGTCGTCCATTCTTTGACCGATTTGGCAAAGTCTTCGTCTTGCGGTTGAGTCCGGTTTTGGGCGAAGCTGGCGCTGACAAACAACAGCGTTAGCAAAAAGATACCTGGTAAGCGACGAACCAAAAGGGTTAAAGGCATCGCAAAAGCTCCTTCAGTTGGTGGTTGATTGAAAGTGAAAATGCAGGACGGCGCGGATTGTATTGGCGAGTGAAAATTCCGTCAAACATCCGGCGAGAGGTGTGAATTTGAAGATTTCAGTTCTGGCAGGTTTGATTCGCGAACGGACATTGATGATTGTTGTTTGCGTGGTTGCCGCGTTTCAGCTGGTTTTGTCTGTCAGCGGCTTGCCCGGCTGGGAATGTCCCTTGTTAAAGCTGACCGGATGGCCTTGTCCGGGCTGTGGGCTGACACGCGCTGTGTTGGCCTTGCTTCACGGTGAGTGGAAAAAATCCTTGACCTTGCATGCCTTCGCGCCTATCTTGCTGGCGGCTTTGGCGTTGATAGGCATCGCCAGTTTCTTGCCTCAGCAACAACGCCATCGCTTTGCTGACACCGTAGAAAAAATAGAGAAGAGAACAACGTTTTCCGCAGTCTTGCTAATCGGCTTGGTCGTTTACTGGCTGGTTCGGCTTCTATATCCGGCTTCGCTGGCTTTGGTCATGCAAAAATAGCGAAGCGTTACTTCAACCAACTTAATCAGGAGGACAACCTTATGGGCTTTTTGTTTACGTTGCTGGCAGGATTGCTGGGCATCGGTAGCATCGTTTGCTGGATTATGGTGCTGATCAAGATGTTCCAGTCTGAAGGGCCATTGCATGGAATTCTGGGAATTGTTTGCGCCATCTACGCACTGATCTGGGGGTGGATGCACGCGGACGAACATAACCTCAGAAAAATTGTTCAGATTTGGACAGCCTGTTTCGTATTGTCACTAATCTTGAACTTGATGGTTGTGCCTATGATGAGTCGGTGAGGCCGCCACATATCGGAATAAGCAAAAGGGACAGCCAAGCAAGCTGTCCCTTTTGCTTATTCAGTTCTGTTCTTCTACCGCTGCGTACTTCAACACCTCTTCCTGAGTCGTTTTCCGGGCATCCAGTTCAGCCACCAGTTTTCCGCGTCGCATCACCAGGATTCGGTCGGCCATTCCCAACAGTTCAGGCAAATCCGAGGACACCATCACTATGGCGGCTCCGGATTCGGCCAGTTCGTTGACCTCGCGATAAATTTCCGAGCGCGCCGCGACGTCCACACCGCGCGTGGGTTCGTCCAGCATGAACACTTGGGAATTGGCGAACAACCATCGCGCCAGCAAAGATTTTTGCTGGTTGCCGCCGCTCAAGCGTCCAACGGGTTTGGCCGGAGCAGGCGGGCGGATGTTCAATTTCTGAATGTAGTTTTGCGCCGCATTTGTTTCCAGCCTGTTTTGCATTCGCCCGCCTTTAACCAACGCGCGCGTATTTGCCAGCGTGATATTGGTGGCCAACGGCAAATTCAGGCACAACCCAGTTCGCTTGCGGTCTTCGGTCAACAGGCTCAGGCCAAGCGGAACAGACTTGCTGGGTTGAGAATGTAAAATTCTGACGCCGTTCAGTTCAATCTCGCCGCTGGTCGCATGCGTTGCGCCGAAAATCGCTTCCACCAATTCCGTGCGTCCGGCTCCGGCCAACCCTGCAATGCCGACGACTTCGCCCGCGTGAGCTTCAAAACTGACGTCGTCAAATTTCGGAAGTTGCGTCAGATTGCGAACGCGCAGCTTTACTTCGCCGGTGCTGGCTTTGCGTGGCGGGAAGATTTCTTTCAATTCGCGCCCGGCCATGTGTTTGATGACTTCGTCCGTGTTGATTTCGCCCCACACGCCGGAATACACCGCTTTGCCGTCGCGCAAGATCGTGACGCGGTCGGCGATTTCGTCCAACTCTTCCAGCCGATGCGAGATATAAATCACGGCCAAGCCGCGCGCTTTCAAATCGCGAATCAATCGGAATAACTCTTTGACTTCGCTGTCGGTCAGCGAAGACGTTGGTTCATCCATCACGATCACACGTTTGGCTTCAACGATGGCGCGTGTGATTTCGACTTGCTGGCGGTCGGCGGCGCTCAAACCAGCTACACGAGCTTTCGGGTTCAAATTGAATCCGTATTCGCTCAACAGGCTTTTCGCGCGGTCGTTCAGTTCGCGGTGGTTGATGACGCCGAAGGTCGGAGCTTTCAGCGGTTCGCGGCCCAGGAAGATGTTTTCGGCGACAGTTAAATGCGGCGCAAGCGACAATTCCTGATAGATCATTGCGATGCCCGCCGCCAGCGCATCCGCCGGACGAGCGAATTTTACTGGCTGGCCATCAATCAGGATTTCGCCGCTTTCTGGCTGATGAACTCCGGCCAGGATTTTCATCAGTGTGGATTTGCCCGCGCCGTTTTCGCCGAGCAGCGCCAGGACTTCACCAGCTCTGGCCGTGATGTTCACGTCGGCCAGAACCGTGTTGCCCGAAAACGATTTTGAGATGCCGCGCATTTCCAGCGCGTTAGAAGTAGTCATTGTCACGTTTTCACCAGATGGTTGCGATTGACGAAGCTGTAATTTTGCTGTCGCGGCTGATGACTGGAACTCCGAGCATCAACGCTGTTGCCGCAATGACCCGATCTGCCATTTCAGGAACTTGCGAACGAACGACTTGGCGCAAAGAATCGGCGACGTGTTGGTTCAGGTTGATTTCCTGAAGGTTGGAGCCGGAAGTGTTCAATTCAGCAATAACACGGTCAAAAGAGTCGAGCGGGATACGATTCTTTTCGACCAAGTAGGCAATTTCAACCAAAGAAATTGACGAGATTGCAATTTCATCCCGCTTTGACTGTTGCGTCCATCATTGCGCCAGCCGCCATTGACAATCGTGGGTCATTGTTAGAGGTACCATAGAACCGCGTGAGTGTCGGCGACGGCACGTATCATCAAAAATCCTCACGTGGAAAGTTGCCCCACATTTCTCGTCTTGCCTCATCAATGTCCTCTGCGGATGGGGCCGGGCCGAGATCGGAAAGCAAGCCGCGCAATGAACGGCGTGGAGTTGCTGGCTCCGCGTCAGATTTTATTGGCGAACTTTCTAGCACAGTTTTCAATCGCGCAATTAGCTGCTCTCGCTCTGTCGGTTTCAGAGTTTTAGCAAGGTTCAATATTTGCTCAATTGTAATTTCTGCAGTGCTCATATCGGGAACTCCTTTTCGATATTTGATGAGCCAAAGATACGCCTGTGAAAAGGCACGATCAACTTTTACGTCGTAGCCAGCGGAAGACCAGCAGATGTCCGAACCACGCGGCTTGCACCAGAAAGGTCGGCAGCCAGACGTAGGGCCAATGGGCCACAAAAGTATTTGCCGGTTCATTGAAAAACTGACGCAAGGCTGTCGGTGTGGAAAGAATCGCGATGGTGACAATGTTGATCAAAAGTCCCAACCCGACAAGGTTGAACAGCCAGATCGCCCAGCGCGGAGGCTGGGTTTTCAGCGCCCATAATCCAAGCGCCAAGCCGAAAAGACCGGAGATGATGTCGAAGTTTCGACCAGCGAAAGTCATTTGCACTGGCGTAACGCCTTCCTGAAACAACTGGTGGAGCCAAAGCTCCACCAGAATGCGAAAGGCTTGAAAACCAATCAACCAGCCTATGTTTACGCCCCTGACCAGGCGCGTGCCAACGGGTGAAAGCGCCAACACGGCTGTTGCCAATATGAATCCAAATGCCATCAGCACAAAGGGTGGCGGTCGGCGAGTGAATTCCATCAACATGCCCGACTTGGCAATCAATGCCGACGTCCCCAGCCACAGGAAGACGATCAAGCCTGCGATTCCCACCCAATACATCTTTTCTGTATTTGATTCGCCACTTTCACCGGAGTTGCGAACTGCGACAATGAATGCGATGGCAAGCACGGCAACCAACGCGATAATCGTTGCGAATGCCAGAAAAGAAGCTTGAGGCATAAATCCTCCGAAAGGTTATTTGATCAGTCGCTGCATCTCGGGCGTGTCCATGTTTTCTTTGGTGATCAGCTTGACGCCGGTGTCAATGCGACGTTCAGGAGTTTTGCCCGCCAGCTTGTCCACGATGGTTTTAACGCCTTCGTAGCCCATCTTGAACGGATCCTGCAGCACCAGCGAATCAATGCCGCCTTCTTTAATGCTGCGAACCAGATCGGGGCTGGCGTCGAAACCGACGAGAATCACTTTGCCAGCCAGGTGTCGCTGGCGGATGGCATTGACCGAACCAACGGTCGAAGTTTCGTTCGAAGCGAAAATTCCGGCCAGGTCGGGATTCGCGGTCAGGATGTCTTCGGCGACCGAAAGCGATTTGGTGGCAACCGATTCGCCATAAAAGATGACCGGAATCAGGTTAATGCCGGGGAATTCTTTCAGGATCGTTTCGCGGAATCCTTCTTCGCGTTCGTCGGTGGAAACCGAACCTTTTTTGACGCCCAAAATGGCGACTTTGCCTTTGCCGCCGAGCTTTTCGCCCATTCGTCTGGCGGCGACGACTCCGCCCTGACGGTTATCGGTGGCGACATAAGACACATACTTATCCGTTCCGATGCCCGAATCGAAAATCGTCACCGGAATGTTTTCGCGCTGGGCGCGTTCGGTAATCGGCACCAGCGAATCTCCGTGTGAAGGAGCCAGCACGATGCCATCCACGCGGCGATTGATCATGTCTTCGACGACGTTGATCTGGCCGGAAATGTCTGTTTCCAGGGCAGGGCCTTTCCAAATGATGTCAACATTCAGGTCTTTCCCGGCGGCATCAGCTCCGGATTTGACGCTCTGCCAGAAAAAGTGCGAAACGCCTTTGGGAATGACGGCGATGGTCTTTTTGCCGGAAGCTTTATTGCCTGCGCCTTTGTTGCAGGCTGTCAGGGCCACGGCGACGAAAAGTGAAAGGGCGACGAAGATGGACAGTTTTAGTTTGTTCATAAAGGTTGTAGGTCGTTGGTTGTTGGTTGTAGATGTCGGTTAGAAAAAGAAACTTGGAATTTCTGCCACCCGACACCTGTCACCAGTCACCTACGAAAAGACCGCGACTCCTTTGATGTAATCGGCGCCGAAATGATCCTGCGCGAATCCGGCAGGCACGTCGGCTAGAGAATGATAGCGGTGCGTGATGATTTTCGAGACGTTGATTTTGCCGGAAGCGATCAATTCCAATGACCGGCGATAGGTGCTGGGTCTGCCGTCGGAATCAAAACCGCCTGACGCTCCGGTCGGTGCGATCAGGGTCGGTTCCACAAACTGGATGTTGTTCATGACTCCCAGGTCAACTCCGTGATGACCATGTCCGTACAGCACGACGGTCGCTTGTTTGCGAATCAAACTGGGAATCTGTTTGAACAACGGAGCTACGCCAGCCGATTCGATCAACAAGTTGATGCGTTCGCCTTTGGTCAGGTCCTTGACGGCTTCGACCAGATCAACGGCAGTCGGATCAATGCCGGTTGCGCCGTATTCTTCGGCCAGCTTTCTACGTTGGTTGACGGCGTCAGTGCCTAAGCGTATGGTGAATGAGAACTGAGCCTGGCTCACTCTCTTCGTCAGCTCCTCTGGAATCACCCAGACTATCTGAAATGCATAGCTTACCTTCCTAGGAGCACAAAATGTTTATCCAAGACAACCTGCAAAAACTCAAAGTATTTTCTGAAGAGGATTTTTCCAATACAAAATTTCTGGTGATGTTTATCGGGGTTGTGATTGCTCCGCTGGCGCTATTCGCAATCGGTGGGCAACTGCCGAATACAATTTGGCAGTCAGGTTTGGCCTGGACTCTATTCGCAATTGGTTTGCTTCCCCTTGTTAGTATCGCCACCAGACTGACGATGTACAGGAGCAGCTATTATGAAAGAAGGCCTCCTTCAATTGCTGCCAGCATTGCCTGAATTTTCTGCGTGAAGTTCTTTCGAAGGCAGGTCTGTTGAATCCTGCTCAAGTAAAGATCAGTTCACTGTTAGTGGCAGCCGAGAGGGCAGCTTGAGTCGCATTGGCAGCTTTCTTACCAGTTATGCCGCCAGGTTAAAGCTGAAAAGTGGTTTTCAACGCTGCAACTCTCGATTGCTACTAAGTTCTATTCAACAAGCCAATCCAACACGCTGACAATAAGCGCAATCATCAGAGAATAAACCTATGGAAATGAATGTTGGGAACAAGGTGAATTATCCAAACCAAGGCCCTTGTCTGGTTGCTTCTGTCGTGAACAAGGAAGTTGCTGGCAATTCAATGAGCTTCTATAGATTGGCGCTTCTGGATGACAGTGGCGGCGAGTTATTCGTTCCCGTCGGAAAGGTCGAGGAAAGCGGCTTGCGTCAGTTGCTGAAAACATCAGAGATCCCAGTGTTGCTGGAACAATTAACTAAAACCGGAGAAGTCAGTAAGGATTGGAAACAGCGCGCGCGTGATCATATGAAATTGCTTTTGTCGGGAGCGGCATTTGATCTGGCGGAAGTTGTTGGATCATTGACCACATTGAATAGCTGCAAAGCTCTCTCGGTTCGAGAAAATTTCGTATTGGAAAAAGCGAAACGGTTACTGGTTTGTGAAATTTCCGAGGTGCTGGGAAACACCAAGATCGCTGCCGAAGAAATGATCAACGGCGCGCTCAAAGGACGAGAGAAGATTTGAAGGTTCGCTGACGAGTCTTTTACCAAAGAGGGAAACGATGGCTAAATTCGAAATTTATCAAGATTCTGCAGGCGATTACCGATGGCGCTTTCAATCCAACAACGGAAAGATTCTGGCCGTTTCGGCTGAAGGTTACATCAATCGCGCCAATTGCGAACACGCGATCATTTTAATCAAACGCGAGACTTCCCAGGCCGCAATCACTGATGCGGTTAAGCCTGTGTCCGCAGGTTCAGCAACTGGCTGACGTATCAAGAGGTACAAGAAATGAAAGTGGTTCTGATAGACATTGCTGACGCTGCCGCGCGCTTCGCTGATGGAGAGCAGGCTTACGAATACAAAACAGAAGATTCGAAACTTCGTCTGCTTGGCCCTGCTTGTGGATTTGGAGCGGACAGTTTGCGAGCTTACAGGGAACAGGGACTGTATGCGGAAACGATAGCCGAAGCGACAGATATGGCCAGCGCCAGAAAGTTGAGCGTTACGGGAGTATGGTTCGTCAAGAAATGAATCGGGGAAACTCCTTTCCCTGAAACCCTCTACGATAAATCCAAAAGGCGGATAAACATGAAGACAACACAGCAGGCGCTAGGATGCAGCGAATGTGGAGAAATCCGTTTGGAACTTCTGACTGAAGAAGATGCCGCAACGCTTCAGGATATTGCCGGAACGATTAACCGCGCTTGTGTCAGGTGTGGGAAAAGCACGGGCTGGGGTGTAACGGATTACTTGCCTGTTCAAGCGAAAAATACCCTTCCTCGACCTCTACAAGCTCAACTTGAAAGTGTGCGAATTGCTGACGATCACATCATAAAAGGGCAGGAACGTATGGCGACTCAGGCCGAACGCGATAACGTGAACTCGATGGTGCAAAATAGCGCGCACGAAAATTGACGTGACCCTGTCGCAGAGAAATTGGTTTATCAGTCTTTAGAAAGTGGAACGAGCGGACAACTCGTTCCACTTTTGCAATGACGGCTTATCTTCCGGCTTGCGGAGCCGACGGAAGCGGTTTGCGCGGCAATTTTTCGTCGCGCATTGCGGCGTTGTACAAAAATGCCGCCATAATGACCGAAGCCTGTTTCATATCGTCAGCCTGAATTCGATCATACACGTCCATGTTTGAGTGGTGCGTGCGCGTATCGTATTCGACGGGGTCCTGAATGAACTGGAATCCCGGCAGACCGACTCCATCAAAAGATTGATGGTCGGTACCGCCTGTATTGTTAATAGTAATCGTCGAAGCTCCCAGGTCACGGAACGGCGCCAACCATGCGCGGAAAATCGAGCGGACGGATTCGTTGCCCTGCAAAAAGACGCCGCGAATTTTACCTGTGCCGTTGTCCAGATTGAAGTAGGCGGAGAATTTGTCGTGTTCGGGTTTGGTGACTAACGGGCCTTGCGGTCCGCCGAAACCTCCGCCACCGCCAGGGCCGCCTGCCGCTGGTTGTCCGGGAACAGGTTGACGCGCGCCGAAATGTTGAGCGACATAAGCGCGCGAGCCGAGCAAGCCCTGTTCTTCACCAGTCCAAAGACCGATGCGAATGGTGCGGCGGGGTTTGACCCCCAATGCTTTCAGGATTCGCAGAGCTTCCATTCCGACAGAACAACCGGCAGCGTTATCTGTTGCGCCGGTTCCGCCGTGCCAGGAATCCATGTGCGCGCCGACCATGACGACTTCGTCTTTCAAATCAGTGCCTGGGATTTCGGCAATCGTGTTGTAAGCCATCGGATCGTCATCATAAAACTTTGCTTTGATGTCCACTTCCATTTTGACTTTGGTGCCTTTTTCCAGCATTCGCACCAAACGTCCGTAGTTTTCGACAGTGATCGTGATCGAGGGCAGCGCCTGAGGAGCATTCTTGTCGCGAGGGCCTCCGGCGGAAACAAATACGGTTCCGCCATCTCCGATGCGACCAATGTCCACCAACACGGCGGCACCTTCCGATTTAATGAATTCGGCTTTTTTATTATTGAACTCCGCCATTTGCCGGAAGTTCTGATTTCCTCCTGGCCCACCAGGGCCACCCGGGCCTCGACCTCCGCCGGTCACGGGATCGGCGTTCGACAATGCCAGCAATTGTTCGTCGTTGAACCGTTTGCCGGGAGCATCGAACCAGGCTTTGACTTCGCGCATTGGTAGCGTCAGCACGATCGCGCCTTTCAGTTTGCCGCGATACTTTTCAAAGTCGGCTTCTGTTTTGATATCCGGATAAATGACTTCGCCGACCACTGGCCCGTTGGTTCCGGGCGTCCAGGCTTTGGGATAACCGATCAGCGGAAACGGAACCGGCTCAATCACGTTGGCCGAGAATTTTTCCAATGACCAGCCACGGCCAAAAGGCCCCCAGGCTTCCAGGTGAGCGTTTTCCATTCCCCATTCAGTCAATCGTTGCTTTGTCCATTCATTGGCATGTTTGAGTTGCGGCGATCCGGTCAGGCGCGGCCCAATGACATCGGTCATCCAGCTTAGCGTGTCCATGACTTTTGACCGTTCCATGCCTTCTTCGCGAATTTTCTTCATCATATCCAGGTCAACTTTTTCAACCTGAGCGACCTGCGCGACTACGGTCAGGCAGAAAATCAGAAGCACGGCAATCGGAGCGGTTGCGCGTTTGAGTTTGCGGTGAAACATAAAGTTTTCCTCCAAAGGGTGGTTAACAGCATTCGGCTGTCAAAGCTTTGCGTTGAAATTTGATTTTGATTCTGAATGCTTATGATGGTTTAGGGCGGCAGTCTAAGTGCCGTGCCCTGGTGTTGCAAGATTGCATAGATTCAGACGTGGCTGAAAAGCGGCTGGTTGCGGGAAACTGTACGGCAAAGAAAAAGAGCAGCCAACAGAATGATCTGTCGCTGCTCTCTTTTGCCGTTCTGGTTTTCGATAATTATTCGCTTGCGGCAAGCACGTTCGTCGCCAAGGGCATCACCTGATCCGCTTTGATGATGGCGCGTCCGTTTTTCATCTCGACGCGGCCATACACCGAAACACGATGAATCGGATCGGTGACCAAGGTGTGGCGTTGCGATTTCGTCAATTGAACCAACGAAACGTTGGTCAGGGTTTTGGTGTTGTTATCGAAGACCACCAATGCCTTTTGATCGGCGCTGACCGAAACGATTTCAGCGATCACGACGATCCGGCGACCTTCTAATTCGGCGGCGCGAGTGGAAATTTCCTTCAGATCAAATTGAGCGTAGCTGGTGTCAGAATTGCTGTTTGCCAGGCGACCTTGAGCGAAAACAGCCGCAGTCAGGCAACAGATCAAACTTAAAGTGCGAACTAAAAACATGGTTCTCCTAAACTCCTAAAAAAAGAAAAGTTACGTTTATGAATCTTTGTTTGACTTTTCCGATTCGGATAGAGAACGCCAGTTAGCTGAGTTCCTTGCAACCAACATCGGCTGCAAACAAAGGTGCGGAGTGTAGCCGAAGCGCGGAGTTCTGGCAAACTTAAAGAACCTCGTTGAATTAGTTGTCTTGGGAATTGGCTTCCAAATCTTTTAATACCTGATCAGGTTTCCAGTCATTCCCGCGATAAAACCGCGCGACCTTGCCGTCAGCCGAAATCATCACCGTTCGCAGATTGTGAATGACCTGACCTTTGTCGGGCCAATAATTCAGCCCGAACACTTGCCCGACTTTCTTGATTTCCTCCTGGCTACCGGTTGCAAATTCCCATAGGGCAAAGGCGTCTGGTTTGGTGGAATTGAGGTAGCGCTGGCCGTATTCGCGTAGCACCTTGGGCTTGTCGAATTCAGGATCAACGCTGATGCTGAGCAAGCGGATTTTGTCCCGGAACTCTTTGCTCTTGGCCAATTCCTGATTGAGATACGCGAAGTTGTTGCTCATCAATGGGCAGTAATCCGGCAACGGGCAGCGCGTGTAGATGAACGTCAGCAACAGCGTCACTCCGCGATACTTTTTCAAACTGGTTTTTTGGCCGTCCTGGTTGACCAGCGTGAAATTCGGTACTTCTTCGCCGATCTTGGGTTCAGCGTTGGTTTCCACTTCTTTGCCCACCAGGCTGGGATCAACAATATTCGATACGACAGGGTTTTCCAGCCACGTGCGGTTTTGATCAACGACCAGTGTCGCCTGAATCTGCGCGCCGGGTTTGAGTTCGCTGTAAACCCAATCTTCCAGCAAGGTAAACGGCATGGTCATGCCTTCCATATACCCTTCGATTTTTTCATGCTGAATGGTGACTTTGTGTTCGTCCTTGTTGGCGGTAACGACTTTGCCTTTGAGTTCGAATCGTTTAGCGCTGCCAGACGCCACCGGGGGAGCCGATTTCCGGCAGCCAGAAACCGGCAAGCTGCAACACGCGACTAAAATAATCAGAATGCGAATAGAAGCAGGAATGCGATTAAAAAACATATTGATCCTTTGCAAAATTACAATTGGTTTGCCGGAGCAAGTTTGCCATCCGGTAACACGCGAAAGTTTACACCTCGCCAATGGATTTCATCTCCCACAAAACTGGCGATCCAGATGCCGAAGCTGATCAGGTCACGAATCGGCGTCAGCCAGAAAAATCGCGCCAGCATTTTATCTTTCAATCCATAAATTCCGACCACGAAAACCGGCAGGAAGCGAACAACCATTGTTGCCGTCAGCAGCCACCAACCAAAGCTGGAAAAATTCCAAGCCAGCAGCGCCAGCAACGAAGTTGCTGTGCCGTAAGTCAGGATCAAGCCACGATAGCCCCAAGGCCTGGAAATTCGCGTCGAACGTCCCCAACGGAGTTGGTGTTTCAGCATTGTCGCCATCGTGTCTGGCCCGGAAATGTGATCCACCACGCAATCGGACAGCACGACTTCGTAGCCGAGTTTTGCTGTCGAATTGCCCAGCACGAAATCATCCGCCAGGTAATCGGCCACCGCAGGGAAGCCGCCGATGCGTTCCAGAATGTCCCGGCGCATCACAATGGTCGAACCCAGCGCGAACGCGATTCCTTCCAGCAAACGCGAAGAACAAACTTCCGGGCCAAAGGTTGAAGAAATGCCGATGTTTTCCAGCAATGCAGCAGAAGTTTGAGCGTCGGCTCCGCGATACAGGCAGGTCACCATTCCGACTTTCTCTTGCTGCAGAGGCGCAACGACGCGGCGCAGATAATCCGGTTCAACGCGAATGTCGCTGTCCACAATCAGCAAAATGTCATGCTTGGCTTTGGCAACCATGTTGTGCAGGTTTGAAACTTTGGCGTTGTAACCGATTTCGTTATCAGAAATGACCAGCTCGATGTCGGCTTGAGGAAAGTCTGCGATCAGCTTTTGAATGATCGGCACTGCCGCATCGCTCGCTTCGCGCACGCCGAAAATAAGTTGAAATTCCGGGTAATCCTGCTGGCAGAAACTGGCGAAGTTTTCGTATGCGCCAGCGTCGGCTCCGCGAACGGGTTTGAAGATCGTCGCGGGCGGCGTGAAGCTCAACCCCAGCGCACGTTGCCGCCTTCGATCAGCAAACCAAGCCAGCCCGCCAACCAGTGCGATGCCGTAATAAGCGATTGCGGACAATGCGCAAATCAACAACGCGATGCGAACGAAAAACAGCAGCCAAAACGCAATCGGCGATTCCAGTTGTGGCGCAAAAATCGAATAAAGCCAGTTCATCTTGTGAAACCGAAAAATGCTTCGAGTTTGTCAGAGATTGAAACCAGTGCGACGCCAAACGCGACCATCAGCGTTCCCATCCAGCGTTCTTTGGAAATTCGTTCGCCTAGAAAGAACCGAGCGCCCAGCGTGTTGGTGATATAGCTAACGGCTGTCAATGGAACGACAAAACTCAGATCGGCGTAACTGAGCAAACTGATGAAGGAAAAGAACGACACCGCCATGCAGGCAACGCCGCAGATTAAATATGAGTTGCGAATCATTCGCAGAATTGCCCGAGCCAAGGCGCGAGGCCGCAGTGAAACATCGCCCACTTGTTGCATGCCTTTGGCGGAAAGAATTTCTCCCAGCGAACTGCCTCCGATCAGCGAACAGAACAGCAGAAAGGTTTTCATTCCGCGCCGACCTCCGCAGGTTCTTGAGCTTTGGTGGTTCGTTGTTCAGTTTTGGCGACGATGGCTACGCCAAAACAAATGATTAGCGTTCCCAGCCAACGCGCAGGCGAAACGTGTTCGCCTAACAATTTCCAGGACATAAACGCGTTCATCACATAACCGAACGCCGTCACCGGCAGCACAAAACTCAAATCTGCCCACGACAACGCCACCAGATACAGCCCGAAAAAAATGCTCAAGATCAGAATGCCCAGCCAGACATACGGTGTGGTAAAGACTTGAACGCCGATCTGAAAGAGCTTCGCCGGATCAAGCGTGTCAACTTCGCCGATGGATTTCATTCCTTTTGTCAGGCAAACATCGCCGAGCGTTTGCGCGCAGATGGCGACGAACAACACAACCAGAGTTTTCATTCCTTGAATCTCAAATTCTGAATCTCAAATTTCAAATTTCTTTGAGAGGCTTTCGTAATTCGCCAACTGAAAACCAGCAGTTCCAATCGCTTGTCGCAAGCGTGAACTGGTCAACGCTTGTAGTTCGCGCACGCCGCCGGGGTTTTCTTGCTTGGCTGTTTCGTCCGCGATTTGATTGCCGGTTGTCGCCAGCGGGTGAGCGTAAATCTCGCTGCTTTCAGGCGGCATCTTTTTCAGCAAGCCAAGCAAATAATCTTCATTCATATCGCCCGATTGCAGCAAACCGTAAACCTTGTGCGGTTGAACGAAACCGCGCCCTTCCAACCGTCGTTCGCACCAGCGGCCCAGCAAATTGAACACTGTTCCCCAAACCAGCTTGATTGGCAGATGTTTGCGATCCAGCGACAAGCTCAATCGCATTTCGCCTTTCACGACGCGAACGCGACGAACGCCGAACTCTTCGCACAAACGAATTAGCTCATCAAAAATCACAGGATGTTGGTGCAAATGCGTGTGGCCGTCCACGTGAGAAAAGTTCAAGCCCGTTGCCACGAACCGTTCAAACTGGGCTCGCATTTCCTGGCGAAGCTCTCGGCGCGCCGCCGCGTTGAAGTAATAATTGATTCCAGCCTGAAACGAACTGTCGGTGAATCGGCCTTCGGCATCGGTGATGTGCGGAATTTTCGAATGCGGCAACGCGGCTTTGCCCAGCACCAGCACCAGATGCAGGCCAACTGCCAGCGAAGGATTTGCCTTGGCCAGTTCGACGGCTTCTCCAGCGGAAGATTCGTTGACCATCAAACTGGCGCTGGTCAGCACGCCTTCGCGGTGAGCCTGAATGATGGCTCGATTGACGGCGTCGGAATAACCAAAGTCGTCGCCGTTGATGATAAGTGGGGTTTGGGGGCGTAACTTGCCGGTACTTGAATTGGTGCGATTGCTCATCGTGTTCTTACAACGACCTGGTGGCGGCTTTCAGCGTTGCTTTGGTTTGAGGACTCAGCGCTGTCCAGTGAATGTCTTGCAGAGCAGCTTCGAGTGCGTACAGCAAATTCAGACTGCCGTTGAACCCATGCGCTCTGACCCGTTGGTACGCTTCAACAGAACCAATCTGTTCCAGGTCTTCGCGCGAATTGATGCCGACGGCGCGCAGCCATTCCATCGAAACCGGGCCGATATTTTTTAAGTCGGCGCTGGATTGTCGCTTAATCGTTTGTGTCATTTAGTCGTTCGATACTGTGCAATTTACGGACATCAATCGTCAAACGACCTGTCGGCGTCGGTTGGTTGTAAATGTCGCCAAACTTTGCTTTCCAAATAATCTCATCGGCTTTGTATGACGACCGAGTGTGAACCGTCTGCGAAAAGGTTTCGTCAATGCCGGTCAGCAAGACCAGCACTTCCGCATCCGCCGCCAGCAATTCTTGTTCGGTTTTGCCGTAAAGCGGGCTGGCTTCGTCAATCGGATGCACCAGCGTCCAGCTCAGAGTGAAAAAGGCGACGCGTTCGCGTTCCAGGGAAAGCGGATAAAAGCGTCGCAGCCGTCTGCCTCCGACATCTTCAAATTGCGAATACATCACCGTCGCGTGCAACTCGATGATTTCGTTGCAGCGGCCATTGGTGATGCGGAATTCGAACGCCGTCAGGCCGCGATAGGGCGAAACGATGGCTTTTTCGCTGAACAGGATTTTGGCCGTTGGGCGCGAAAACCGAGCGAACAGCATTCCGGTGATCAGCGCGAATCCCATCAGACCAAACAACGCTTCAAAAGTAACGATTAGATTGGCAGCGATTCCCACCGGAGTAATGTTGCCGTAACCGATGGTCGCCATTGTGTGAACACTGAAAAAGAATGCCTCCCAGAACCGATTGCCGATGTGCAGGTTTTCGGGAACCAGCAACGCCCCAGCGCCGCAGGCTACATATGCGACAGCGAAGACCGAATTGGCAATCAGATAGCCAATGACAACGAAGCCAAAAAATCCTGGCCAGGAAATTTGCAACAACGAATGGTAAAGGCTGAACGCTGCCAGCGGATTCAGCCCTGTGCGAGCAACGTTGAAACTGCCGTCGCGGTTCAGCAATCGCCGTCGGCTTTCGCCCGCGACTTTTGACCCAAAGCCCAAATCGCGATTTTCGTCTTCACTGGCGGCAGACAGAGTCTTTTGAATTTTCGACATAAGTTTTTTGCCAATCAGTGGACGTTGATCAACCATTTTTCGTGATGCTGTGGATCAACTGTTGCGACGGCTTCGATTTCGATCTGAAAGCCGTAATGCAATTCTTTGACCGGCACAATGGCTCGCGCTGGCCGATGTTCACCGAACACGCGCGCGTACACTTCGTTGACGCGCGCCCACAAGCCAATGTCGGCAACGTAAACCGTTGTTTTCAAAACGCGGCTGAGGTCGCTGCCGGCCGCAATCAGAATTTCGCGGATGTTGAACAAAACCTGTTCGGTTTGCTCTTCGATGGAACCGAGCTTCTTTTCGCCGGTTCTTGCGTCAATTGGCAACTGTCCAGCGACGTATACCACACCGTGATGGACGGTGGCTTGGGAATAGTGTCCGCCAGGTTGCGGAGCATTGGGCGTCGAAATGTATGTGATTTCCATAGCGATTACCTTTGATTGTAAAGATCCATCACCCACTGAGGGGCTTCAGGATCGTCTTTGAAGCTGATGGTCTGTCCCAGGCTTTTTGACCATCGCCACAACCACGTCGGCCCGCGTTGGGCAACCAGCGTGTCTTTGGTTTGATATGCCGAATCGCTCATCGCTTCATCAAGTGTGATGAACCGGTAGCCGCGCGCTTCGTACCGGCGCAGCATTTCGTCCAGGCAATCGGCGTTCAGGTCTATGGCATGTAGCAACAAGACCTGCGGGACCTCTCGCCCAAAAATCTGCGGAGAAATCTTTTCGGCAAAGTCCGTGGCGGCAAAGGTGAAATCCAGATATGCGTCGAGCAGCTTTTTCGCCAGTGCTTCATTCTTGCTTACCTTCGCCCTGACGTAACCCACGTTATAAACGAAGTCGCTGTTTTCGATGGTGTGCGGAGTTACCTTGTACCCGCGCTCGGCCAGGAATTTTTCGATGGCTTCTTTTTTTTCTTTGGTGTCGCCAGTGTGAGTCATCGGATGGCGAAAGTAGAGTTGATAAGGCTGTTTGTCTTTCATCAGCCGCCGGGTGATGAGTTCGCCTTTCAGGATTTCGTTCTGAAACTGCTGAATGGTTTGCGTGTTGAAATCCGGATGCGAATACGTGTGATTGCCGAGCATCATTCCGGCATCTACCCATTGTTTCAACAATGCGGTTCGCGCTTCCAGTTCGCCAGGAGCGTGCAACTTGCCTTCATTAACAAAACCGACTGACGGCGCGCGATGGGTTTTCAGCACACGCAACAATTCTCTGGTGACTCGTTTGGCGTCCGCCAAATTGTTTCCGCCGACAGGATTGTTGTACGGCAGGTCATCGAAGGTTAAGGCGACGGCACGTCGTGGGCTTTGAGCCTTGTTTGTTTGCGGCGCTACCGGCAAGCCAATGCAAAGTAGCGTGAAAAACAAAATCGGAATAATCTTGCTCATCAGTTTGCCTCAAGTTTGGGAAATGAATTCATTGGTGAATCAGCGACGAAGATTGTAACCAAGAGCATGCGGAAATTCCTACGGCTCAATGCGACGACCAAAGCCAGCCGCCACTTGATGATCGAAGCGGCAAAGGATGCAATTGCGGCCAGCGGCGGATGGATTCTGGATTTCAAGCAGTTTTCGAATCTGGCGGCGACCATTAGTTTTGAGTTGCCGCTGGAAAATTTGATGGCATTTCGTGACGCTTTAAGTAAGATTGACCTGCAAGTCAGCGAATCTGGTTTGCTCGCCATCGGCGAACTGGCAGAGCAGGAAACAGCCCCAGCAAAGTTGCCAGCTGATCTGAATGCAACACTGCAAATTACCTTCATTCATAACGAACCTGATCTGCGAATTCCTGTGCCGATGATTCCCGGATAATTCCCTAAGTTGACGTTTACCCGTCGCTCTTTTCCCTAGCGGAGGTGTGAGATGAATTTTGACCGAAGCCGATTCTTTCAACGATTCATTTGGGTTGTTATCACAACCGTTTCTGTCTGGTTCGCCCAGCACGTTGCGCGTGCTCAAGCTGATAAGCCAATCAATCCATCGCAGATCGAAACTTCGCAGAGTGTGTTTACCACGTACCAGACAGAACGAGGCGTTGCCACCCAGGAACTTTCGCCCGCAGAAGCATCGAGATTTAGGTTTTTGCAAAACGACGATGCTGCTGACAAACCAGCGATCACCATTACTCGCGCGCGTTCCGCGCCCAGCCAAAACCAGTTTCGTTTCACGCTGACGCCGACCGCGCAACTGGATGCCAACTCGCAAGCCAAAGCCGCCGTGCAACGCGCGCTGACCAAATGGGCAGACAGTTTTGACAATGATGTGACAACCGCCGTGCGCGTGGATTTCGGTTCGACGCTGTTTGGCAATGCCTTTCCGACAGCCGATACGGTGGCCGTGACTTCGGTGGAATTTGCGCCCGTCACGTACGAATTCCTGGCTGCCCTGTTAAGCGACCGCTCGTTCAATCTTTCGCAACGCGCGTTGTACGAAGCCTTTCCGCAAGGAGTGTTTAACACGGAACTAGGATCGGTTTCGCGGATGCGGTTGCAATCTCCGCTGGGCAAGGTGACGGGGGCCATTGTCGCAGGATTCACAAATCCGGTGACCATCGGATTTAACTCCAACAGGAAATACGACTTTGATCCTAGCGATGGCATTGACGCAGACAAGCTGGATTTTGAGGCGTTAGTGTTGCGCGAAATCGGCCGTGCCTTGGGCTTTGTCAGCAGTGCGGGCAGCGCCGAAGTCAAATATGAAAATCCGGCCAACACATCGTTTCACGATGCGGAAACGATGTGGGACATCTTTCGCTTTCGCGACCAGGCGACGCTGGCGGAATTCAATACGGCGAAACGGGCGCAACTGTCTGGCGGCAAACACGTCTTTTTTGCGGGCGGGCAGGAATTGCTGCTGTCCACCGGAAGGCCGGACGGAAAAGGAGGCGATGGCCGACCTGCCGGACATTGGAAAGACGACGAATTGACCGGCCAATATCTGGGAATCATGGACCCGACCTTTGCGCCGGGCGAACGCGGCGGCATCACGGCCAACGATTTGTCGGCGCTGGATTATTTCGGCTACACCGTGTTCGCCAGCGTGCCGGTGATGGAAGTAATGTCCAACGACGACAATTCGGCGGAAGAAACACTGTCGTTGAATGACGCGCTGGCGGTGACGCGATTGATGCCCAATCGGTATCCATGCCAATTGCAATCCGTGCGCTTGCGATTGCCGCAAGCGGCACCGGGCCAGCAGCTTCGCGTGATTGCTTTTGCCGACGCGGCGAGAACCGGAGCGCCTCCGTCCAATCCGAAGCTTTTGTATGATCGAATGCTGACAATTCCTGCCGTGCCGGAAAACCGCTGGCTGGAATTGATGTTGCCGAATGCTCCGACCATTGAGGCAGGAGATGTGTACATCGGAGTGCAAACGGCGTCTGGCGTAACGCTGGCGGGCGATGCGAATGTTGGGCAGCACCGGTCCTTTCTCAGCACGGACAACGGCGCCAGTTTCCAACCACTGAAAGGGACGAACCAGCAACCAGTCAATTTAATGGTTCGTGCGGTCGCGATTGCGCGATATGGCGATCCGACGGTTCCTGAAATTACTGCGTTCAGTCCTGCAACAGTGGCACCGGGCAGTGATGGGTTCTTGCTGACCGTGTATGGCAAACACTTTTATGGAGTGCAGAGTGATGGATTCAAAGAAAACTCCATCGTGCGTTGGAATGGTCAGGAACGCGCGACGGAGTTTGTGAACGGTTCGCTGTTGAAAGCGACGATTACTGAATTGGACGTCGCCACCGCAGGCACGGCGCGCGTCACGGTTGTTTCCAAAAACGAATTGAACGAAGTGACCGAATCGGCCCCGGTGGGAATTTCCATCACGCCGACTCGCCCGGTTCCCGCGGTGGAGCGGTTGGCTCCGGCAGTGGCGCTAACCGGCGGAGAGGGATTCAATCTGGTGATTCTGGGGAAAAACTTCAACCGCGAATCCACCGTCAAATGGAATGGCGTGGAACGCGCCGCCACTGTGTACGGCAGCACTGAAATCAGCTTGCCGGTGACAAAAGCCGATTTGAAAAATTCGGCGACCGTCGAAATTTCCGTCTTCACGCCCGGTCCTGGTGGAGGCGCGTCGAACAATGCCACGTTTGTCGTTGCGCCTTGTAACTTCAAACTTTCCGCCGGAGACCCTTTGTTGGGCGGATACGGAACTCGGCGCGAAATTTTTGTGACGACCGGGAATCAGTGTCGCTGGTCAGCGCAAAGCAATGCTCCCTGGGCATTTCTGACTGGCGGACAGGATGTTTTGGGATCGGGGCTTTTTATCCTGGAAGTCGAATCGAACTTTGCCGAAGGCGGACGCACAGCCGTTGTCAGTGTCGCCAACACCAGCTTGCAGTTACGGCAAAGTGGATTTGCCAAATCGGTTTCCGCGGCGAGCTTTGCGCCTCAGTTGGCGGCGGAATCCATCGCGTCGGTGTTCACGCTGGGCCATGGCGCCGCGACGGAAGTGGCCACGACGAATCCATTGCCGACAACGCTGAGCGGCGTTTCCGTCAAAGTGCGAAATGCTTTGGGCGTGACGCGCACGGCTCCGCTGTTTTTCATCTCACCGGAACAAATCAACTTTCAGGTTCCGGCGGGAACTT
>ERZ650309.440-NODE-440-length-20563-cov-8.767213_pt1 | contig 20563 bp, 22 predicted proteins | sample MGYA00376245_ERZ650309 | MGnify/ENA primary metagenome ERZ650309 (study PRJEB26733, sample SAMN07839294) | wastewater metagenome | biome: urban; feature: wastewater treatment plant; material: waste water | place: USA: North Carolina | collected 2016-04-26 ...
CACCAATTTCCCAATTATTCATTGATTCATTTGGATAAGCTTTGATTGTTTTATCTGGCATTATTTCTACCACAGAATATGGTACGCCTTTGCGCCAGCGCGGAGCATTGGCAAAAATTCGCCCATCTTTGGTAACTGTTATACCTGTTACCTGCACACCTTTAAAAGAAGCCACATTAATTACTTGATTTTGTTTTTGACTAGCAGAAGCATTATCTTTCAAATCTTCACCTAGTGCAAAAACAGAACATGAAACTGTCAACAAAAATAAAATAATTTTATTCATTACGATTACCTTGATTATTTTGTTATCAAAAAACCCACTGACCGTTATTGTATAACATCTTAAAGTTTGAAAATTTTATCTTTTTATGGGTTCAGATAGCCCAATCTGCCCAAATAGCATAACCTTAATCAAATTTTGTGAAAAATCCAGTAAGATTAAGCAGTTGCAGCATCAATCCCCATGCGGTTATAAGTGGTAATGTGTTAAAATATAACACTATTTATTGTCGCAAAAATGTAGTTAAGAATATAATATGGATGAGGTATGCTTGAATTTGATTACATAGATGAAAAAAATATTCTAACTATTGAATATACTCCTGACAAAGGTCGTGGAATAGGGTGGGTTTCTCGTAAATTTAATGAAGGTCAAGAAATTTGTATTAATGGCTCATTTCATTTCGTTAAAGAAGATTTATGTAATCCAATAGAAAGTATTGAAGATGATAATGTGATATTTATTTTTGCTACTCAGCATGATGAGCAATATTTTAAAATAAATAAAGAGGTTTTGAGTATAGCTAACGATTTACTTGTATATAAGGATATTATACGAGATAGGAGAAGGTTTAAGCCAAATTTATTTGTAGCAAGTAAAAAAACTAATATCATGAGGAATATTGAAAATGTTACCAAAGCTCAGGTTATTATTGGTGGTGAATTAGATAATGCAATTTCGTTAGAGTTATTAGTGGCGTTACGTAAGAAATTTCCTAATGATTATGAACTTAAAAAGTATGTTAATAGTAGGGTATACGGAGTATTAAAGGATAATTTGAATATTTCAGATCAGCCAGAAATTGATTACCTTAACTATTTAAAAAGAAAAAATTCTGAAATTAGGCATAATCCAGAAATGAGATCAAATATTTCAGATGTAGAAGTTAAAAAATATCAATATCTACATGATGAATTAGTTGTTATGTTACAAGGCGTCAACGGATATAATGAAGCAACTTGGCAAAATAAAATAATGAATCTTTTGTTGTTATTGTACCCAAAATATCTCTATGTTTATCAGAATATTAAAATTAAAGATTATGTGCTTGATCCTACAAAAGGTACTAACAGATTTTTAGATTATTTATTGGTTGACTTTGATGGAAATGTGGACATTATTGAGGTAAAACAACCATTTGATACGTGCTTACTCACTAAGAGTGTCTATAGGGATAACCATGTACCACTTAAGGAGCTATCTGGCTCTATTATGCAAGTTGAAAAATATATATTTCATTTATTAAGAATGGGGAAAATAGGCGAAAATGCAATTACTAAGCAGATAAATGATAAGCATTCAAATCAGCTAGCACGCGCAGGTATTAACCTAAAAATAGTTAACCCCAAAGGAATAATCATTATGGGTCGAGATAGTGAATTATCTTCAGAACAAAAATTTGATTTTGAGATTATAAAAAGAAAATATAAAAACATCGTTGATATCTTAACTTATGATGATTTATTGCGTAGGTTAAACTCGTTAATATCAAAATTTAGTGCAGTTGAATCTCGCTAAGACACAAATAATGCGTATTAGCCAGTCAATAACAGAATTTTATTGATGGTTGGTTTATATATCCAGTTGTTGCATTTTTTGCAACAGTTGAAATATATTTAAGGTTAATCTTATGAATAACAAAGAATTAGTTTTATTTACCTCAACCGATGGTAATGTAACGGTTGATGTACAGTTAAAAAACGACACAGTTTGGTTAACTCAGAAGCAAATTTCTGAGTTATTTGACAAAGAGCGCTCTGTAGTTACTAAGCATATTAACAACGTTTTTAAAGAGCAAGAATTAGATGAAAAAAGCAATGTGCAAAATTTGCACATTGCAAATTCTGACAAACCAGTCTCAGTTTATAGCTTAGATGTTATTATTTCAGTTGGTTATCGGGTAAAATCTAAACTCGGAGTAGAATTTAGAAAATGGGCAAACTCAGTTCTAAAAGATTATCTCCTCAAAGGCTATGCGCTAAATAATAATCTGCTTGATAAAACTCATCATGAATATCAAAATTTACTTGACCTACTGGGTAAAACTTTAGCCAATAATCAGCTAATTACTCCACAGGGGCAGAGTATAATTAATCTGATTAATGATTATGCTGCTACTTGGACATCGTTGCTGCAGTATGATGAAGATCGCTTATTAATTCCGAATAATATGCATAAAAGTAGCATTGCTTTAGCTCACGAAAATGCATTAGCCGCGATTAACGAGTTCAAGTCAAGTTTACTGGCAATAGGCGAAGCAACTGAATTATTTGGTAATGAGCGCAATGATCAGTTGCAATCTATCTTGTCCAATCTGGATCAAACCATGTTTGGTGAAGAGCTGTATCGTAGTGTCGAAGAAAAGGCTGCCAATTTATTTTACATGGTGATAAAAGATCATCCGTTTAGCGATGGTAACAAACGCATTGGCAGTTTTCTATTTTTGCTCTATATTCAGTTGAATAAATTACCGCTAAAGATTGATAATATCGGGCTTACCGCTTTGGCTTTGCTGATTGCCGAGTCAGATCCGCAGCAAAAAGATCTATTGACTAGATTGATTATAAATCTTTTAGTGCCAAATTAAACGAGGAGAGTCTAATTGCCGGTGTGCAAATACAAAATGTATTGTATGTTAAACAAAATTGTGCTAAAATGGCAATATGTTTAATATACAGTGCAAAGATAAAAATGGACTTAGTTGAAATCGGGCAGTTAATAGCCACCGCAAGAAAAAAGCGTAAGCTAACTCAGGGTGCTTTAGCTAGTATGGCTGGTATTGGTCGTACTACATTATCTCTTATTGAAAATGGCATGATAAATGAAATTGGTATCAATAAGATAATTACTCTTTGTCAGCTTTTAAGCTTGGAGATTGTCATTAAAGATAAATCTAGTCGCCCAACACTACAGCAGCTTTTAGCGGAAAAAAACAATCATGCTTAATGTTTTTACAGTTAGCAATAAAGTTGGCGAGCTTTTCCAATCAACGACTTCACATAATAATTTCTAAATTATAAATCCCGTAGTGAAACAACTGCTAATATATCAAAGTTAATTTCTTTTAGGGTGAATATCCTGTGTTATAATTATCAGCTGATGATAATTTTGTCTTTAATTTGAGGGTGTTAAGTTGGATTATGGAATCGAAACGTTAATAAGTCTAGATGGGCTTGAATACACTTACGAGAATGGTTATTGGTATCGGATTGAAGCTAATATGGTTGCACAGACAAAAGAAAGACCGCATGGGCTTAGATATAATTTGACATTTCACAATAAGTATAACAAGCGTATTTTTGGGATGGATAATGCTCATGGTATTAAGCCTGGGAAAAAATTTCAAGGTCGGTTAATAACATATGATCATTTACACAAAGATGCTGCAGATCAAGGCTCGCATTATGAATTTGATACCGCAGAAAAATTATTAGAAGATTTCTTTAAGCATATAGACAAAGTACTAGGAGCAATTAAATGAAAACACTAAAAGTTGGTATTATGCCAGCAGAACAATTTAGACAAAGAGTGCTAGATATTGCGGCTGGTAAATATAAACCTTCACCAAATGAGCCTAAAATATGGTTTAGTTCACTTAAATCTTTAGCTGAAATATTAAACGAAAATAATACAAGATTGCTTTCACTAATTGAAAAAATGAAACCAGAAAGTTTAAAAGAATTGGCAGAAATATCTGGAAGGCAGCCAAGTAACCTAAGCAGAACATTAAAAACTTTTGAACGATATGGAATTGTTGAACTAAAAAAAGAGAACAAATTATTAAAACCAATAGTTAAGGCAACAAACTTCCAAATTGAATATAAATCAGCTTAAAATATAAATAAATCAAAGGAATAAATAAACTATGCAAATAGCTACCTGGAACGTAAATTCTCTAAAAGTTCGTCTACCGCATGTCTTGGATTGGTTGCAAACCACGGGCTGCGATGTCTTGGGACTTCAAGAGTTAAAAATGGATAACGCTGCTAATGCCAAACTAGTTGCTGAATTTGCCGCGATTGGTTATAACTATGTTTATAATGGGCAAAAAACCTATAACGGCGTGGCATTAATCAGTAAGCATCCCTTAGAAAATGTCGTGATGGATATTCCTGAGTATGAAGATGTCCAAAAGCGGGTGATTGCCGCGACGATTAATGGTGTGCGAGTAATTTGTGCTTACATTGTCAATGGTGAAAGCCTGACTAGTGATAAATATCAGTATAAACTAACTTGGCTTACACAATTACAGCGCTATGTGGCTAATGAATTAGCTCTATATCCTGAGCTGGTATTGCTGGGCGATTATAATATTGCACCAGAAGCCCGTGATACTTATGCCCCGCAGATTTGGGAGGGGCAAGTATTGTGCAGCGCGCCAGAACGTGCCGCTTTTCAAGCTTTGATTGATTTGGGATTAACCGATAGCTTTCGTCATTTTAATCAGGAAGAGCGTCAGTTTACTTGGTGGGATTATCGTAATATGGCGTTTCGCCGTAAGCAAGGATTGCGGATTGATCATTTGTTGGCAAGTCCAGCGCTGATGGCACGGATTAGCTCGTGTATTATTGATACAGCTCCACGCAAACTGGAGCGTCCTTCGGATCATACGCCGGTAATTATCACATTAAATTAAAGGAACATTTTATGGCAAAAATAGTTGTCATTGGTAGCGCATCAATTGATTTGACGGTTATATCCGATAAACGCCCGCAGGCAGGTGAAACAGTAATTGGTCAAAATTTAGTGCTATCACCTGGGGGTAAGGGAGCTAATCAGGCAGTCGCTGCGGCAAGACTTGGTGCTGAGGTGGCTTTTGTTGGTGCGGTTGGTAAAGATAGTTATGGGAACCAGATTGTCGATAATCTTAAACGTAATCAGGTAAATACTCAATATGTGCACCAACTTGAGAATGTAGCTAGTGGAACTGCACATATAATTTTGGCTGAGGGTGATAATAGCATTGTGGTTGTACCTGCTGCTAATATGCAGTTAACTCCAGCAATGATTGATGCCGCATTAGACATTATTCGCACCGCTGATATTGTTATGGTTCAGCAGGAAATCCCGATAGTGGTGATTGAGCATGTTAGTAAAATTTGTCATGATTTGGGCGTGAAATTACTGCTTAATCCAGCTCCGATTCGCGAGATCCCAGCTAGTGTCATTGCTGCGGCTAGCTATATTACCCCAAATGAACATGAGGCAGCAGCTCTTTTCCTCGGATTATCTCTGGAGGCTGCTTTAGCTAAAAATCCACACAAGCTGATAGTTACTCAGGGTAAAAATGGTGCGTTATATCACGATGGAATTCAGCAAACTCTGGTTAGTGGATTCAAGGTATCTGCTGTTGATACTACTGGAGCAGGAGATACCTTTAATGCTGCTTTTGCGGTTGCAATTGCCGAAGGAAAATCATTTGCTGCGAGTATCACATTTGCCAACGCTGCTGCGGCATTATCCGTGCAGAAACTTGGCGCGCAAGGTGGCATGCCTCAGCGCGAAGAGGTCGAAAGGATGCTAAATCATGAATAAGCATGGAGTATTAAATAGTGAAATTTGCAAAGTACTTGCCGATCTGGGGCATACCGATATGGTGGTGATTGCTGATTGTGGATTACCGATACCAGATGGGGTAAAAAAGATTGATCTTGCACTTAAGCTTGGCACGCCTGGATTTATTGAGGTAGTGGAATTATTGGTTCAATATATGCAAATTGAGAAAGCGACCATTGCCAGTGAGATACATGCCAAAAACCCAGCTACTTATGCGAGTTTAGAGAAGGCTCTTGGTGCGGCAACGTCGCTGGAAGAGCTAAGTCATGAAGAGTTTAAACTTCTCACTCACAAGGCACGCGCTATTATCCGAACTGGCGAAGCAACACCATACGCTAATGTTATCTTACATGCTGGAGTAATCTTCTGATTTATCAATATGAAAATACAACTACACAATATACACAAAAAATTTGCCAGTAATGTGGTGTTAAGCGGAGTCAATTTTGAGCTGCTTGATGGTGAAATTCATGCGCTGATGGGTGAGAATGGTGCAGGTAAATCTACATTAATGAATATACTAACAGGAATGTTTCCTGCGGATGATGGCAGCATTATCATTGATGGTAAGGCTATGCGCTTTGAAAATTCGCAACAGGCAGAAGCATATGGAGTTACCTTTATTCGTCAGGAGTTAAATGTCTGGCAAAATATGACCGTGCTTGAAAATTTGTTTTTGGGCAAAGAAGTCCGTAACCGAATCGGTTTACTGGACAAAACTTGCATGAAGAAGCTTGCCAATGCCAAACTTGCTGAAATAGGTATTGAATTGGAGCTCGACAAGCAAGTTAGTAACTGCTCAATTGGTGAGCAGCAGATGATAGAAATAGTCAAAGCATTAATGACTAATGCTAAAGTTCTAATCATGGATGAGCCAACTTCGGCATTAACCGAACGCGAAGCAAATGTTCTGTTTCGGGTGATGCAGCGCCTGAAAGAGAATGGAGTAGCCATGGTATATATTTCTCATCGGATGGAGGAGATCTTTGCACATTGTGACCGAATTACCGTTATGCGTGATGGTGTAAGTGTCAGTACCAGCCCGATAGCTGCTACCTCATTTAATCAGGTGGTTAGGGAGATGGTTGGACGTGAGTTATCTGAGCGCTTTCCCGTGCGTGATGCTAATATCGGTGATGAGATTCTTCAAGTTGAGAGTTTGACTGGTGGTAAATTTAAAAATATCAGTTTCTCATTAAAGCGTGGTGAGATTCTTGGCTTTGCTGGTCTGATGGGTGCTGGTCGCTCGGAAATCATGCGTGCTATTTTTGGACTTGATCCGATTATAAGTGGAGTAGTCAAGATTAACTCTCAGCAGGTAAGAATAAATTCTCCAGAGGATGCAATAAAAAGTGGGATTGGATTTATTACTGAAAATCGCCGTGATGAAGGTGTTATTTTAGGCTTTTCAATCCGCGATAATATTGCGATTAATAATATGCATAATTATGTTCGCTCGGGATTGATTGATAGTCAGGCAGAGAATAGATTTATTCTTGAATTGACCGATAAGCTCCTAATCAAAATGGCGTCAGTTAATCTTGATGTGGGGAGTTTATCAGGAGGTAATCAGCAAAAGGTAGTTATTGCCAAATGGCTTGGGAATAAACCACAAATACTGATAATGGATGAACCAACCCGCGGCATTGATGTAAATGCCAAACGAGAGATTTATCAGCTGATGAATGAATTGACCAAAAATGGAGTGGCAATAATCATGGTTTCTTCTGAGTTACCCGAAGTTATTGGTATGAGTGATCGGGTGGTCGTAATTCACGAGGGCAGCGTAGCTGGTGTTTTGGCACGTGAAAACCTAACTCAGGAAAAAATAATAAGTTTGGCAACAGGGGAAGTAAATGCATTTACATAAAAAACTCATTGAAAAATTTTTGCCGTTTATCGGCTTTGCGGTTTTATTTGCGGTTATTGGTGGTCTTAACCATGATTTTTTGGCACCGATGAATATTCTTAATCTGTTGCGTCAGGTATCAATAAATGCACTGATTGCATTTGGGATGACTTTTGTTATCTTAACTGGTGGGATTGATTTATCGGTTGGTGCGATTCTGGCTTTATCCAGTGCTCTGATGGCAGGGATTATGCTGCATGGTTGTGATCCAATTCTTGCGATAATCATTGCATCGCTTATCGGTGCATTATTTGGTGCGATGAATGGTTTACTGGTAACCAAAGGCAAGATTGCGCCATTTATTGCAACTCTTGCGACGATGACAATTTATCGTGGACTAACCATGGTCTATACCGATGGTAACCCGATTACTGGATTAAGTGATAGCTTCTGGTTTCAGGTTTTTGGGCGTGGTTATTTGTTTGGTCTGCCAATCCCTGCTATTACAGTAATCATTACCTTTGTGATTGCTGCGATTATCCTAAATAAAACGCCGTTTGGACGGCATGTTTATGCGATTGGTGGTAATGAAAAAGCATCAATTATTTCTGGGGTAAAAGTAAACAAGATAAAAACTATGGTTTATGCAATTAATGGTTTGCTGGCGGCATTGGCTGGAAGTATTGTTGTTTCACGGCTAAATTCGGCACAACCAACCGCTGGTACTTCCTATGAGCTGGATGCCATTGCTGCAGTTGTACTTGGTGGTACGAGTCTGACTGGTGGGCATGGGAAGATTTTAGGAACACTGATTGGCGCACTAATTATTGGTACGCTAAATAACGGGCTAAATATTCTTGGAGTTTCCAGTTTTTATCAGTTAATCGTTAAAGGGGTAGTCATTCTGATTGCTGTATTTATCGATCGCAGAAAGGCTACATCATGAGAAATCTTATAAAAATATTCTATGCCTTTATCTTGTTGGCATTGATTAATGGCTGTAGCATGGATCCACCAGCATGGGCAAAAACCAAGCACGAGATAGACCCGAATCATCTGACAATTGGTGTATCATTATCTACATTGAATAATCCATTCTTTGTTTCGATAAAAGAAGGAATTACGACTGCTGCTGCAAAAGAACATATGCAAGTCAAAATTGCCGATGCACAGAATGATTCTGCGAAACAAAATAATGACGTTGAGGATCTAATTCAGCAGGGTGTCGATATTTTATTAATTAATCCAGTTGATTCCGATGCCATTTCATCAGCAATTTTGCTGGCTAATCAAAGCGGGGTTCCGGTAATCACGATTGACCGCTCAGCCACTAAAGGAAATGTTGTTACTTTCATCGCTTCCAATAATATCGAAGGAGGCAAAATGGCAGCACAGTTTATTGTAAGTAAACTTGGCAAGAAAGCTGTAGTTGCTGAATTGCAGGGGATACCAGGTGCTTCGGCGACTCGCGAGCGTGGGCAGGGTTTTCACCTGATTGCGGATAAAGAATTAAATGTGGTTGCCAGTCAGAGTGCTGATTTTGATCGGGCAAAAGGCTTGACTGTGGCTGAAAATATTTTGCAGGCGCATGATAATGTACAGGCAATTTTTGCCCAAAATGATGAAATGGCTTTGGGTGCTTATGAAGCTGCCAAGAGTGCTGGTAAAAATATAATTATCGTTGGTTTTGATGGTAGTCAGGATGGCTTGAAATCAGTTCAAAATGGGCAGTTGTCAGCAACTGTTGCTCAGCAACCAGATCTAATTGGTGAAAAAGCTATTGAAGCCAGTAAACAGGTTGCTAATAAAGAGAGTATTCCAGCACAAATGCCTGTAGCCCTTAAGCTGATTACTAAATGATTACTCTTTATATTTACAGGTGAGAAATCGCAGCGCTTTATATAAATTCTATTCATTAAAGAGCTGCTATAATTCTGTCCTGTAATACTCTGGCTTTTGTGTGACCATTGCAATTTGCCAGAAAAATCTGATCTGACGAGTATAGTCAGATCGCTGTAAGTTTAACTGTTTTTAATCATACAGGACATATATTTATGCAACAAAATACTATTGCGCAATATCCGCGCTATTTGTGGTTTATTCAGCTGTCTTACACCGCAGTGATTTTACTTGCCAACTGGTTTGATATTCGCATGATCCGAATTGGCAATATCGAGACCGATGCTGGAACTTTGATTTTCCCGTTCACTTTTATTTTATCCGATCTGATTACCGAGGTTTATGGCTACAAATTTGCCCGTCGGGCGATTTGGGTTGGCTTTATGTTTAATTTTATCTTTGTTGCTTATGGGCAACTGATTATCCATTTACCAAGTCCTACTTATGCCTTGGATACCAATGCCAAATTTGATAGCCTGCTTGGATTTAATGCACGGATTATTATTGCCTCTACGATTTCCTATCTCTGTGCTGAGCCGCTAAATTCGTTCATCATGGCAAAATTAAAACTCAAAACTGGCGGGCGGATTATGTGGTTGCGTTTTGTCATGTCAACTGCAGTGGCTTCTTTATTTGATAGCTTTTTATTTGGAACTTTAGCTTTTTACGGCACGATGCCACTGCATGATTTATTGGTATTTAACACTACTATGTGGGCAATTAAAGTCTTTATTGAAATATGTGGCTTACCAGTATCATTGTCTTTGGCACGCAGGCTCAAACAAGCGGAAGGCTTAGATATGTACGATGTCGGAACTAAATTTTCTATTTTTAGTCTCGATGCTAAATATGCTCACGCCAATAATCGCTATGTGTAGAATTTGTGGTTAATAAACATAAATCTTAGTTAATTACTCAAGGGCGCGCATCAAACACCAGACATCCACCTGAGCTGCGCCTTGCTGTTTGCATAATTTGGCTAATTCATTGACAGTCGTACCTGTAGTCACAACATCATCGACCAGCGCAATGTGTTTGCCACGTAAATCAGCCGTAATTTCAAAAGCATTGGCAAGATTATGCGCCCGTTGTAAACGATTAAGCGTGGCTTGTGGTTGCGTTTCTTTATGACGCGTAATATTCAAGATTGGGACTTGAGGATTTAGCTGATGAAATTCACGCAAAAGTTCATGCACTTGATTAAACCCACGAATTTTATGTTTTTTATGATGGAGTGGTACTGGTATAATTGCATCTGGCAATTTAGTCAGATGTGGCGCAATAGCACTCCAAAATAGCTGACTTAGTGCAGTAGTATATTCAATTTTCTCATGATATTTTAGCTGTTGCAGTACTTTATCTAATGGAAATGCATAACTATACGATGCAATAATTCGCTCAAACTGAAATTGATGCTCTTTGCAATTACTGCAAGCAATTTCCTTGGGTGGTAATGCCCACAGGCAGCGCGGACAGCGTGATTGGAGTGGTAACTTCACCAAAGCATGATAGCAATCACGGCAAATTGCTTCCTGACTAACCGAAGTACACAATACGCATTGCGGCTCTGGAATAATCAATTTATCCAGATAATTATTTAATAGGCGATATAATTTAGTGACAGATAACATAACTATTTCTACTCCGCTAATTCGGAAAGTCCTCAATCGTAAATCTAGCGAGCTGCTGGCTTTGGATTTTATTTTTAAAGAATTAGCCACTCGGGTTATTTCCAGATTAGATTATATCAAGTTAACGCCAAAGAGGATACTTGATTGTGGCAGTGGCTTGGGCTTTGATCGTGAATTATTAGCACAAAAATATCCTGAAAGTTTACTAATCGAGCTTGATTGTGCCTTGGAAATCTTGCGCCCTCAATTAGCTCCTAAGTCAAAATGGTCGTTATGGCGTAAAGCACCAAGTTGGCAGTTTGTATGTGGTGATGCCTATCATCTGCCACTAGCTAACGCAAGTATTGATTTTTTCTATTCCAATTTATTATTACCCTATATTAGTGATATTCCAGCATTTGTTCGTGAGATGCGTCGTGTGCTAGCGCTTGGCGGAGCATTTTGCTTTGCTGGGTTGGGTGTTGATTCACTAAAAGAATTGCGCGCGCTTGGCTTTAGTAGTTATCGTTTCCCAGATATGCATGATATTGGAGATATGCTCATTGATGCTGGTTTTAGCAATCCGGTAGTCGATACGGAGTACATTACGCTAGATTATGACGATTTGCAGACATTACTTCAAGATATTCGCTTGCTAGGCTGCGGTGCGGCAAATGATTCAAGCTTACGTCGTAATATAACCAAGAGACAATTTAGCGAGTTAACCGCAGGATTCAAGAATAAATCTAAATTAACTTTGGAAGTGTTTGTTGCGCATGGTTGGAAAGATCGTAATAAAATTGAGTTACCAGCAGGGCAAAGTGTCATCAATTTTCAGCGAAATTAATTTTATACTCAAACTGATTCGAACACACGCGTGTGTTCGAATCAGTTTGAGTATAGATTGCTATTGTTTTTATAGCCATATTAGTTAGCGTCAAAATTTAAACACCTAACGAATATGTTAAAATCCATGCTACATATAATATAATCTCTTTGTGGGTGAGAAAATGGATTTAATTAAGCAAAATATCATAGGTGTTTTAGGACTAATCGCACTGTGTGTCGCAATTCCTTTACCTCCTGGTCTCTTACAAAACGGAATTAATGTTCTAGGGATTTCAGCACTAATTATTTATGCTTGGCAAGGTAAAAATACATTCTTTTTTTATCTAGAGTCTGTGGTTTTACTTGGTACATTTCTCCAGATTGCTGGCGTTAGTTCCGCAATTACTTGGACTGCGTTGATTTTATCCTTTGTAGTTATCGTACTTAGAATCTTGCAAAATCCAGCTTATCGCAATTTTATGACTGCCATTGGTTTTACTGGTTTATTTGGTCTGGTTTTTGGTTATGCGACACTTAACCCAATTGGATATGCGATTGGGGGCGTTTGTTGTGCTTGCTATAGTTTTATACTATTCAAGCAAGGCATCAAGAGTGGATTGCTGTTTACTCTATTAAATATCATTTATGGTGGTTTGGCAATTTTCGTAATACTTAAATAATTAAATTCATTTTATATTTTCTAATCGCTCATTAAATACTGTACTCATTATGAGATGCAGATGCTCAGATAGTGCTTGTCTTGATTTAAAATGACCTGCATCTACCTCAGGTAGAACAATCGCTTTGACAGTTAATCGCGTTGCCTTCACTGTATTACGCACTGTTTGCCATAGATTGTGTCCATAGTAAAGTGCTTCACGAGCTAATTGTCCATCTTCACGAAAATAAAGTAATACAATGGGGATTATTTTACTTTGTGATTGAATCGCGGCTTCCAAAAGTGGTGCTTTGAACGGGAAAATTTCTTTACCGTTGTTCACTTTTCCTTCTGGAAATAAACCAATACAGCCCCCATTGCTTAATAATTTGCTAATTTTATGGTTAGTTGGGACTATATCTCTTTTGCGATTACGATTAATAAAAATAGTACCACCTGCTTTAATTATGATATTTAATAGTGGCCAATAACGTAACTCAGCCTTAGCTATGAAACTGATCGAATAAATCGTATCAAGCAGCATAACATCGAGCCAGCTCATATGATTGGCAACCACCATATAATTATCTAAAAAATAATTATTGTTAGTTTTCCCTACAGTTTCTAAGTTAATTCCACTGGTTTTCGTGATAGTATATGCCCAGATGCGGACAATCTTACCCCATATTTTGCGGGGCAAAATCCAGTAAATTGTAAGGCAAAGAATGCTGGAAAGTATTGTAATTACAAGAAGTAAGCTAATTCGTAAAGTCGCGCGTAATGATTCAAACATTGATAAATTCCGTTTTCGCTGAAAATTAAGCACTAAGTTTACTAAAAAAAACTCTGTGATGCGTAAGTTTGATAAAATAGCTCTCTCGTTAATTTTATTAGTAAGTTATGTCTACAACTGATTATAAATTAAAAGTACTCTTTGTTTGCATGGGGAATATTTGTCGTTCTCCTTTGGCAGAAGGAGTGTTTTTTGCTCATTTACAGCAACAAAATTTAACTGACAAATTTATTTTGGATTCTGCTGGCACTTCAGATTATCATGTCGGTGATTGTCCTGATAAACGTGCGCTAGCGGTTGCCAAGAAATATAATGTTACACTTAAGCATTGTGCGCGCCAGTTTAAAGCTGATGATTTTAAAGAGTTTGATTACATTTTAGTCATGGATCATTTAAACTATGATGCAGTGCTGGGATATGCTAAAAATGAAGAATACCATGATAAGGTTTATTTGTTCAGAACTTTTGATGAGGCATCCGGAGAATTCTATGATGTTCCTGATCCATATTATGGTAGCGAAGAAGATTTTGCGGAAGTTGGTGAAATTTCGTTGCGTGCTAGCGCAGGGTTTATCCGTTTCCTAGAGCAAGAAGGTAAACTATAGTTACAAAATTATAATAAAAACAAGCGGCATTTATAAATGCCGCTTGTTTATTTTAAATCGAAATATCAGTCATTAAGCAACAAACTAATTGACTCTTCGTTATTAATTCGACGAATTGTTTCTGCTACCAAATCTGCGATACTGGCAATGCGTATTTTGCTGCTTACCTTGGCATGTAATATCGTATCGGTTACTACAACTTCATCCAAAATTGAATTTTCAATCCGTTCCATAGCATCATCAGAAAATACTGCGTGAGTGGCATAGGCACAAACTTGCTTAGCTCCGCGGTTTTTAAGCGCCTCAGCAGCTTTACACAGAGTTTTGGCAGTATCTATCATATCATCGATGATAATGCAGTTCTTGCCGCTAATATCACCAATAATATTCATTACTTCTGCTTCATTAGCTTTTGGACGACGTTTGTCAATGATTGCCATCTCTGTACCTAAGCCTTTCGCAAAAGCACGGGCGCGCATTACTCCACCCATATCAGGCGATACAATCATCAAGTCATCATAGTGCTTAGATTTGATATCTTTAAGTAAAACTGGCGACGCATAGATATTATCAACCGGAATGTCAAAGAAACCTTGAATCTGATCGGCATGTAAATCAATTGTTAGAACACGATCCACGCCAGCAGAAGTTAACATGTTGGCAACCAATTTTGCTGAAATTGGCACACGAGCAGAACGCGGGCGACGATCCTGACGAGCATAACCAAAGTATGGGATAGCAGCGGTGATTCGCGCGGCTGATGAGCGCTTTAATGCGTCTATCAGAACTAAAACCTCCATTAGGTTATCGTTGGTCGGATTGCAGGTTGGTTGCAATATAAATACATCAGAACCACGGACATTCTCAAGTATTTCTACGGCAATCTCACCATCACTGAATTTAGATACATTAGCTTTACCAACTTTGATGTCCAAACATTTAGCCACTTGTTCTGCGAATGGACGATTAGCATTACCGGTAAAGATCATTAAGTTTTTGCGCATATACATATAGGCCTCTATTGGTTGTGAGCAACTGTTGCAGGTTGCTGATGGTTAAAGACAGGCAAAAAAAAAGCGCACATCATCGAATCGGGATGACATACGCTCTTTTTATATAATGGCTGGGGTGGTAGGGATCGAACCTACGAATGTCGGAATCAAAATCCGATGCCTTACCACTTGGCGACACCCCAATAAAAAAATCTTTTCAATCACAAGCAACCGGTGAAACCGCTAAACTTGCTGCGAGGAAGGTATTATATCTTGGACTTAAGATATTTGCAACATTTTTTGCTGAATTTTTATCAGCGAAGCTTAGGTATATGGAACTTCCTGAACCTGTCATAACAGCTTTTCCATATTGATTTAATTCAGAAAAAATGTCATTAATCTGTGGGTAAATTTTACGTACAGCAGCCTCTAAATCATTCTCTTTTTGAGAGATTAATTGTGTTGTTAAAATGTTTTTTGTATTACATTGTTCAAAATCAAGCTCCAACGCTGCAAAAACATCCTTGGTCGGTGCATGAAAATCTGGTTTAATAATTACAAAATAAAGCTCAGGAAGTTCTATCGGTGTGATTATTTCACCAATTCCTTCGACAAGCGCATTCCGTCCACGAATAAAAAAGGGTACATCTGCACCAAGCTGAGCTCCGAGCCCGAGTAGCTCATCCGTAGTTAGCCCAGTTTCCCATAAATGATTGAGTATGATTAGCACCGTAGCTGCATTTGAGCTGCCACCACCCATTCCAGCACCAGATGGGATTACCTTTTTGATCTTGATATTAGCGCCCTTGGTGCAGCCACTATATTCCTGTAAGAGTATAGCGGCTTTGTATGCTAGATCTTTTTGATAGAACCATGCTTGCTGATGCTCAATCAGCGATACTTTGCCATTGAGCGTGATTTGGATGTCGATTTTGTCATATAAATCAATCAGGCAAAACACGCTTTTGAGTAAATGATAACCATCTGGGCGTTTACCTATCACTTTGAGCCCTAAATTAAGCTTGGCAGGCGACAGAACGCTGTGAAATTGATAATACACAGTTTATTTTACTAATTCAATTAGTTTATCAAAGGCTTCAATAAACGACTGTAAACCTTCTTGCTGTAATTTATCGCCCAGCTCAATCAGGTTAACTCCATTTTGCTCTATTTGTGCCAAAATAGTAGCTGCATTTTGAATTCCATTAGTAAGACGGCTCGCTGCATCACCGTGATCGCGATAAGCATCTAGCGTTGCATCAGGAACAGTGTTAATTGTTTCACCACCGATTAATTCTTCAATGTATAATACATCAGAGTAGTTTTTATTTTTAGTACCAGTACTTGCCCACAATAAATATTGACCTTTAGCGCCTAAATCTTTTAGCTTATTGAAACGTGGTGAGTTAAAAATCTTTTGATAGTCAAGGTACGCAGCTCGTGCTAAGTTTATCGCTGTTTTACCTTGCAAGCTTTCTGGTAATTTAGGATCAACGGCACTGTCAATACGAGATAAGAAGAAGCTAGCTACTGTTTTGATTTTATCAATCGGCAAACCTTGCTCGGCGCGTTTTTCTAATGCGCTGATATATGCTTCCCAAATTGCATTTACTTGTGGCAGTGAGAATAGCAACGTAATATTGACATTAAGTCCCAAGATCACTAATTGTTCAAATGCTGCTACTCCAGCTTGTGTTGCTGGAACTTTGATCATCAGATTTGGTGCATTAACTGCATTCCATAATTCTAAAGCACTTTTTACTGTACCATCGGTATCATGACATAAATCAGGCGATACTTCTAAGCTAACATAGCCATCTTCTGTATTTGAAGATTGATACAATGGTTGCATAATCGCGCAGGCTTGTTTGATATCTTCAACTGCCATTTTCTCATAGCGCTGAAGTGGTGTAAGATTCGTTTTTTTTAATTCGCTTAGCTGTTCTTGATAGCGAGAATCACTGGAAATTGCTTTATAAAAAATAGCCGGATTAGATGTCACTCCAGCTATGCCATCCTCTTGCATCATCTTTTGTAAATTTCCAGAAGCTAGGAACTCACGTGAAATATTATCTAGCCAAATTTTTTGCCCGTGTTGCTTAATTGCTGCAATTTTGCTTGTCATTATAAATATCCTTGTTTCATAGTATGTTTTTCAAATATCTATTATACCGACAGCATTAGGGTCTAGGAGGATTTTTTTTAGTGCAGCGCAATAATTAATCTAGAGAGTAATCTAAAAATCTTATGCTATACTTATGGGAGAATTTCAATAACATTGTTTTGTCGCTGTTGCGGCGGGAGTTGTAAATGAGTAATGATTTAGATCAATTGCAAACCAAAGAGTGGTTAGATTCAGTTGATAACGTAATTGAGTATGATTCGCCGGAACGGGCTGCATATATAGTAAAAGCAGTGACAAAGCATCTGAGCGATAAAACAGGAATTCAGTTACATCAAAATATGAATACCGAGTACGTGAATACTATTCCAACGAATAAGGAAGCCATTTACCCGGGGAATAAAGACATTGAAAAAAGAATTTCAGCATACATTCGTTGGAATGCTGCTGCAATTGTAATGCGTGCTAACAAAGTAAGTAGCGAATTAGGCGGGCATATTGCATCTTATGCGGGTTCTGCTTATTTGTATGAAGTTGGTTTCAACCATTTCTGGAAAGCTCCACATGGTGAGCAACATGGAGATATGGTATTTTTCCAAGGACACTCTTCACCTGGTATCTACGCACGTAGTTTCGTTGAAGGACGTTTTAGTGAAGATCGAATTAGTAATTATCGTCAAGAATCAGCTAAAGTAGGTTTGTCTTCATATCCACACCCATGGTTAATGCCTGATTATTGGCAATTCCCAACGGTTTCAATGGGTCTTGGACCTTTGATGGCAATTTATCAAGCACGTTTTATGCATTATCTCGATGATCGTGGAATTGCAAACACCAAAGGACGTAAGGTTTGGTGTTTTATCGGTGATGGTGAAACTTCTGAGCCAGAAACTTTAGGTAATTTGAATATTGCTTCGCGTGAAGGATTAGATAACCTTATTTTTGTAATGAGTTGTAATTTACAACGCCTAGATGGACCTGTGAATGGTAATGGTAAGATTATCCAAGAAATGGAAGCGGTGTTTACTGGCGCTGGTTGGAAAGTTATCAAGGTTATCTGGGGTAAAGGTTGGGATCGTCTATTAGAAAAAGATACTGCTGGTAAACTTAAACAATTGATGATGGAAACTGTCGATGGTACTTATCAAGATGTAAAATCTAAAGATGGTGCTTATGTGCGTTCTAAATTCTTTGGCAAATATCCTGAAACTCTAGCTTTAGTTAGCGATATGACAGATGACGATATCTGGGCATTAACTCGTGGTGGGCATGACTTAGACAAGATTTATGCTGCATATTACGAAGCTGTACATAATGCTGAAGGTAAACCAGTGGTTATTCTGGCTAAAACAGTTAAAGGTTTTGGTATGAAAGGTGAGGGCGAATCGCAAAATACAGCTCACTCACAGAAAAAAATGTCAGTTGATACCTTAAAACATATCCGCAATAAATTCAATATTCCATTAACTGATGAGCATATTGAAGAACTACCATTCTTAAAACTAGAAGAAGGTACTGCAGAGTACAACTATTTACACTCACAACGTGAGAAATTAGGTGGTTACTATCCAGTGCGTAAACCTGCGGTAACAACTTTGCCAATTCCTGAGTTAAGTGCATTTGAAGCGATGCTTAAAGATACTGGCGAACGCGAAATGTCAACTACTATGGCATTTGTGCGGATGTTGAATGTACTTGTTAAGGATAAAGCTTTAGGCAAGCATATCGTGCCAATTGTACCAGATGAATCACGTACTTTCGGGATGGAAGGTATGTTCCGTCAATTAGGTATTTGGTCACATGTTGGACAAAATTACACTCCTGAAGATGCCAGTCAGCTGATGTACTATAAAGAGTCAGTAACTGGTCAGATTTTCCAAGAGGGTATCAATGAGCCAGGGGCTATGTGTACGTGGATTGCTTCGGCAACAAGTTATGCTAATCACGGCGTGCCAATGATTCCGTTCTACATTTATTATTCAATGTTTGGTTTCCAACGGACAGGCGATTTAGCCTGGGCTGCTGGTGATATGCGCGCGCGTGGTTTCATTATCGGTGGAACAGCTGGGCGTACTACTTTAAATGGTGAGGGTTTACAACATGAAGATGGTCATAGCCATATTCAAGCGGATTTAATTCCGATTTGTGAATCATACGATCCTACATTTGCTTACGAATTAGCTGTGATTATGAATCATGGGATGAAAGAAATGTATGTAGAAAACAAAGATAAATTCTACTACATAACTGTAATGAATGAAAACTATACTCATCCAGCTATGCCTGAAGGCGTTGAGCAAGATATCGTTAATGGCTGCTATTTATTTAAAACCGTTGGTGATGCTAATGTTTCAGTTAACTTAATGGGTAGTGGTACTATTTTCCGCGAAGTTATTGCTGCTGCTGATTTATTAGCAGAGGACTTTGGCTTGAAAGTAAATGTATTCTCTACTCCATCATTCAATAAATTACACCGTGATGGTATGGCAGTTAATCGTCATAATATGTTGAACCCAACTGCGCCGCAAGCCAAAGCTTTTGTAACTAAACAGTTAGAAAAAACTGGTGCGCAAGTTACAGTTGCTTCGACTGATTACATCCGTAGTTTTGCAGATAAAATTCGTGAATTTGTTCCTGGTAAATATGTTACTTTAGGTACAGATGGTTTTGGTCGCTCTGATTACCGTGTGGCACTGCGTGAGTTCTTTGAAGTTAACCGTTATTATGTTGCGGTAGCGGCATTAAAAGGTCTTGCTGATGCAGGTTTAATTAGTGCTCAAGTGGTTGCTGATGCAATTGCCAAATATGGTATTAATGCAAATAAAGCTAATCCTTGGGAAGTTTAATAAGGATACAAATTATGCGTAAGTTATTTTTCTGTGTTGCTGTATTTAGTGCGGTGGTGTGTTATGCAGACCCGGGACGTAATCAAGGGGCGGTAAATAACTTATGCCAAAATTTGTCGGCAGCCTGTACTCAAGGGGATAATCCTTCTTGTGATGCATATAAAACTACAGGTTGTGCGTGTGATGAGAGCGGTGTATGTACCCGCGGTAACTATTCTAATTAAAAAGGTTGAATAATGAGTGTAATTGAATTAAGAATTCCTGATATTGGTGGTCATAGCGATGTTAATGTTGCCGAAGTTTACGTTAAAGTTGGCGATACAATTAATATTGACGATAATCTGTTGATGTTGGAGACCGATAAGGCTACCATGGAGGTTCCTGCAGAAAAAGCTGGGGTAGTTACTGAAGTTTTAGTTCAGGTTGGTTCTAAAATCAATGAAGGTGATGTATTTGTTAAAGTTGAAGCTGCGGGCGCCGTTGCGGCAGCCCCAGCTGCAGCGGTAGCTGCTCCAGTTGCTG